>ENA-ORVB01000028-ORVB01000028.1-human-gut-metagenome-genome-assembly--contig:-NODE-28-length-115660-cov-25.7296_pt1 | contig 115660 bp, 76 predicted proteins | sample MGYA00242090_ERZ509231 | MGnify/ENA primary metagenome ERZ509231 (study PRJEB26280, sample SAMEA2338798) | human gut metagenome | biome: human gut; feature: human-associated habitat; material: faeces...
CTCAAGGCTCAAAAAACAGAGGCTGCGCCGTAAACATTAATTACGACACAGCCTCAACAAAGCAAGGATGCACCAACACAGCGCACACGCCGCATGTATTGAAGCCGCACACGCGGCGGTAGAGCGCAGCGGCTCCCATTTATGCAAATGTACGCATAATAAACGAATAACCGCAATTATTTCTTTTTTTATTGTTTGTCAATTCGAGATAATTCGCTAAATTTGCTTATATCTAACCCTATGCCAGATTATATGCTGGCATAACAACATACGAAATGATGAGAAGTCTACGATTCTTTATGTTGATGGCAGTCGTGATATGCTCACTTGCCGTCAACGCTCAAGACGCTATCGCCAATGGCGACAGCTCAACCGCTACTTCGACGGTGTTGGAAAGTTATGGCACAGATGTTAAGTCAGAGAACTTCACTTTATTGCAACACAACGACACACTTGTGTCGGACGCCGAATTGCTGAAAAGTATCGCTGAAGACACTTCCGCTAAGCGGTTGAAGAAGGCAAGAATATTCAAGTGGACAGCTTGGGTGGGCGGCAGTGTCTTCTTTTTAGCCAGCTTATATTGCTTATTAGGAACGGCATACGTTGCATCTTTTCAAGAAAACGGCCCCGGAGTTAATCCATTTGCCATCGGATTAGCCGCCTCATTCGGAGCAAGTGTGATATGGACCACGTCATTCCTTATAGCAGCCCATCATCAAAAGAAATTGGCACTTTCTGCCAACGTCAGTATGCTCAATGATAATCTGGCAAACAGAAGAACATTGGGTGTAGGGCTGAGTTTCAAGTTCTGAATAACAAACGGGGCTTGCGTGGCTCTGAGGAACGTATCTTCTATGATTGCAGATGCTGCAGTGGAAAATTATACAAAAAAACAAAAATAATCGGCGATTGTTCGTTTATCCCATTGAAATTGACTAACTTTGCTCACATATTACAATTTTTTTGATGTAAATTAAGATTTAGATGAACGTAATTACAAAGACAGTATCATTGCCTGATGGCAGAACCATCAGCATTGAGACCGGGAAAGTGGCAAAGCAGACCGACGGAAGTGTTGTACTGCGTATGGGCAACACCGTACTTCTCGCCACTGTTTGTGCCGCAAAAGATGCAGTTCCCGGAACAGATTTCATGCCTTTGCAGGTAGATTACAAAGAGCAGTACTCAGCAGCAGGCCGTTTCCCTGGCGGCTTCACAAAGCGTGAAGGCAAGTCGGGCGACAACGAGATCCTCACATCGCGTCTCGTAGACCGTGTGCTCCGTCCGCTCTTTCCGTCTAACTACCACGCAGAGGTATATGTGCAGATTATGCTTCTCAGCGCCGACGGCGTTGATCAGCCAGATGCTCTCGCAGGATTTGCAGCTTCAGCCGCTATGGCTTGTTCAGATATACCTTTCGAGTGCCCGATTTCAGAGGTGCGTGTAGCACGCATCAACGGCGAGTACGTTATCAACCCTACCTTCGAGCAGATGAAGGATGCCGACATGGATATCATGGTAGGCGCTTCTGCAGAGAACATCATGATGGTAGAGGGTGAAATGAAGGAAGTGTCGGAGCAGGACATGATTGGCGCATTGAAGGCTGCCATGGCAGCTATCAAGCCGATGTGCGAGCTTCAGACAGAACTCTCTAAGGAACTTGGCACCGACGTTAAGCGTGAGTACTGCCACGAGGTGAACGACGAGGAACTCCGCGAGCAGCTCCGCAAGGAGACCTACGACAAGTGCTACGCTATCGCAGAGTCGGGCGACCACGACAAGAAGTCGCGCGAGGAGGCTTTCGACAAGATTCTCTCTGACTTCCAGGAGGCTTACGACGCAGCTCATACAGATCTCACAGCTGAGGAGCTCGACGAGAAGCACGCAGAGATGGTGCGCTACTACGCCGACGTTATGCGCGACTCTATGCGCCGTTGCATCCTCGACGAGGGCAAGCGTCTCGACGGTCGTAAGACAACAGACATCCGTCCTATCTGGTGCGAGGTTTCTCCGCTGCCGATGCCTCACGGAAGCTCTATCTTCACACGTGGCGAGACACAGTCGCTCTCTACATGTACACTCGGTACAAAGATGGACGAAAAGTTGGTTGACGACGTGCTCGAGCGTGGCTACCAGCGTTTCCTCCTCCACTATAACTTCCCGCCGTTCTGTACAGGCGAAGCTAAGGCTCAGCGCGGCGTAGGTCGTCGCGAGATTGGTCACGGCCACTTGGCATGGCGCGGTCTGAAGGGTCAGATACCTGAGGACTTCCCTTACACAGTGCGCCTCGTGAGCCAGATTCTCGAGTCGAACGGTTCGTCTTCAATGGCTACAGTATGTGCCGGCACACTCGCCCTCATGGACGCAGGTGTTCCGATGAAGGCTCCGGTATCAGGTATCGCAATGGGTCTTATCAAGAACCCGGGCGAGGAGAAGTACGCTGTGCTTAGCGACATCCTCGGCGACGAGGACCACCTCGGCGATATGGACTTCAAGACAACCGGTACACCCAACGGCTTGACAGCAACACAGATGGATATCAAGTGCGACGGTCTGAGCTTCGAGATTCTCGAGAAGGCCCTCATGCAGGCAAAGGCAGGTCGTGAGCACATCCTCAAATGCATGATGGAGACCATCTCTGAGCCACGCAAGGAGCTGAAGCCGCAGGTACCGCGCATCGTTCAGATCGAGATACCGAAGGAGTTCATCGGCGCTGTGATTGGCCCTGGTGGCAAGATCATCCAGCAGATGCAGGAGGACACCGGCGCTACTATCACTATCGACGAGGCTGACGGCGTAGGCAAGGTGCAGGTATCGGCTCCTAACAAGGACGCTATCGACGCTGCGCTTGGCAAGATCAAGGCTATCGTGGCTATTCCAGAGGTAGGCGAGGTGTACGAGGGTACAGTTCGTTCAATCATGCCTTACGGCTGCTTCGTAGAGATTATGCCGGGTAAGGACGGATTGCTCCACATCTCTGAGATCGACTGGAAGCGTCTTGAGACAGTTGAAGAGGCTGGCATCAAGGAAGGCGACAAGATCAAGGTGAAGCTCATGGAGATCGACCCGAAGACTGGCAAGTACAAGCTCTCACACCGCGTGCTTCTCGAGAAGCCGGAGGGATATGTAGAGCGTGAACGCCGTCCGCGTGGCGAGCGTGGCGACCGCGGTGAGCGTCGTCCGCGTCGTGAGGGTGGTGAGCGTCGCGACGGTCGTCGTGAGAACCGCGAGCATCGTGAGCCGCGCGACTTCAACGACTCGCTCGACCACAACAACGACTTCTAATAGCTGAAGAATACATAGGTTAATACAAATAAGGCTGCATCGCAATTCGGTTTGCGTTGCAGCCTTTTTTTTGTGCGTTGTTGATGCCGCTACTTGATACATTCGTTTTGCAGGAAGTCCTCGTACTCGTCGCGGTAGCCGTTGAACACGTTGATGTCTACCTCGGGTGTTATGCCGCGCACGTGTCCGTCGGGGCTTAGCTGCCAGTAGGCGAGTCGCACATCGGGCTTGTACTCGCCGTAGCGTGCTATCCATACTATGTAGTTGCGTTTCAGGTCGGGCGCGAGCGGCAGGTAGCGGTTCACGAACGACTGTGATATGTACAGTATGGGTCGTGCGCCCGTTGCCCTCTTCACCACGTTTATCCATTCGCGCACGTTGCGAAACATCGCCTCCGCTCCGCCCATGGCGCGTATCTGGGCACACGTCGGTTCGATGTCGAGCACCGGCGGCAAGTCGCCCTTGCGGAACTTGCTGTACTTCAGGAAGTGACGCGCCTGCTTTGCGCCGGGTGTGCGTGTCGAGAAGAAGTGGTACGCGCCGCACTTGATGCCGTGCGCGCGTGCTGCCGCGTAGTCGGTGCGATAGTAGCGGTTTCGCACGGTGGTGCCCTCGGTCGACTTGATGTAGCAGAACGATACGGGGTAGTCTACCGCTCCGGCGATGCGCTTGCGCGAGAGTTTGCCGAGATTGACGATGCGCATCTGCTTCCAGTTGATGGCGTAGCGTTTACGCCCCTTCTCGTGCTGGAAGCGTGAGATGTCGATGCCGTAGATGCGGTCGGCGCGATATTCGATGCGTTCGCCCAAGAAGCGGTTGTTCTTCCACTCGCCAAGCTGCAGATGCTTGCCAGCATTGATTGCCACGCCGAAGCCCGACCGCTTGCCGTCAGCCCATTCGCCTTGGTATAGCTCTTGACGGTTGACGAAGGTGCCGTGTCCGTCGGCTATGCCGTCGCGGTTGAGTGTTCCGGTGTATGTGCCCGTTGAGTCGCGCCATGTGCCGCTGACAAGTGTGTCGGCACGCCATGTGCCCACGATGCGTCTGCCTGTTGAATCGCTGCCGATGCCCTTGCCCCAGCGCTTGCCCATGCGCCATTTGCCGGCATACACCACGCTGTCGCCCACGGAGAGCACGCCGTAGCCGTCGTACTTGCCCTGTTTGGTTCCGCCGTAATATGTTGTTGCGCCCTGTACCTGTATGGTCTGTCCGTCGTGTGCAATGTCCTTGCAACCGCAGAGACAAAGTAGGGCGAAGCCCAGCGCAAGTGTGTATTTTGTTATCTTCATTGTTGTGTTGTTTTTAACTATAGGGGGTAGTTGTGCCATACGCATCGGTCGGCGCAGACGTCCGCATCGGTCGGCGCAGATGTCCGCATCGGTCGACGCAGACGTCCGCATCGGTCGGCGCAGATACTCGTATCGGTCGACGCAGATGATACTACGTGAAGTTTTACGTTGTATAATGGCACCTCTTCCTTCTACCATTCAAAGTTCAAAATCCTTCTAATCGCTCTTCTTGTGGCTATCGTGTCGCCACACACCATGCCGATGAACCTGCCCTTAGTGCTGAACACCGGTGTGCCGTCGCTGCCTAACATTCGTGGCAGGCGGTGCTTTCTGCCTTGCTCCACCTGCATTGGCAGAATTTGTGCCGACACCGTGTCGCACTCCATGCCCTCCTCGCCGATAGTGGGGAAGCCCACGGCGCGTGCTTCGCAGTTGTCGTCTATGTTCCACGGCAGCAGACTCACCGCCGCTACGCCCTCCGGTGTCTTGCCGTCGGCGGTCTGCAGCAGTGCCATGCCGTCAACGGAGCCGACGAGTCGGAGCGGTGTGCGCACGAGCGTGCCCTCCGCAGAGCGGTATATCGCCGTGTACTCGTGGTGAGTCTTCACGAACACGCCGTGATTGCCGTCGGTGATACTGTCGATCAGTTGCAGCACACGCTCCGCCTCGGCATAGGCGCGATTTACGCGAGTGTCCAACGCTGCCACTTCCTGATAGCCGTAGTCCTGCACGTTGTGCACACGCATATAGTAGTTGAGCTCCGACTTCTGTTTGTTGATATCGCGCAGTCGGGCTGTCACCGCTTCGCGGCACAGACGTATTATCGTCGAGTCGGCGCAGCCACGTAGCACGTCGCTCGGTGCGTGACTGATGGTTACGAGTCTGCCCTTGCACGATGGCATCAGTAGCCAGTCGTTCGTCCATACACCCGTTGAGAAACTGCGGTGTAGAGCCTTTTTGCGATCGGTTGTGACGTTGTACACCGCCGAGTCGGCATCGCTCTCGGCGAAGTAGAGCAGCGGTTTCCCATCTACCGTCACCTCGTACCACGACGTGGCACTCACGACCACGGCACACCGCCGCATCTCGTCAGCAGAGGAGGGGAGAAGTCGCCATGTTGTCCACGAAACTAAAGAAACGCCGAGCACGCAGGCTGCTATGCACATAGCTTTCTTGTATGTATCTTTCATAGTGTTTTCAGCTTTGTTTAATTTCGTGCGAATTTACAAAATATATCAATATGTTGACGCTTTTTTTTGCATATATTTTGTGAATTGCGATGATAGTCGTATCTTTGTACATATTTATATATACGAAGGAGTATGAACACATCAGAGTTTTTCAGCAAATTCAGGAGCCGTTATCTCTGGGGCAATCTCGCTGCAATGGTTGCAGTGGTGTTCGTTGTGTGCCTCGGGGTGAAGTACGGTCTTGATATATATACCCATCATGGCGAAGTGGTGTCGATACCCAACGTGCGCCACAAAACCTTTAGCGATGCCGAGTATCTGCTCAAACAGAGCGGCTTGCAGGTGGTGGTGAGCGATACGGGATACGTGCCAGGCATCAAGCCCGACTGTATTCTTGAGCAGTCGCCCGCTCCTGGAGAGCGCGTGAAGACGGGGCATGTGATATACCTCACTGTGAACACCTCGCATACGCCTACCATCACCGTTCCCGATGTCATCGACAACAGCTCGTTGCGCGAGGCGATGGCGAAACTCTCGGCTATGGGCTTCAAACTCACCCAACCTGCGTTAGTCGACGGCGAGAAAGATTGGGTGTATGGTTTGAGAGTGAAGGGTCGCCATGTGGTGGCAGGCGAGAAGGTCTCGGTGAACGACTACATCACTATTGAGGTGGGAAGCGGACAGCGCGATGCCGACATGGACATCAACTACACCGACGCACCGATAGAGGACGCATCGGAAGACGAGTTCTACGAGTCGGGCGATGTCGATGAGTTCCACGAAGTACCTTAAAAAGTAAAAAAGTAAAAGAGTAAAAAGTAGGAGGTATGGGCATCTTGCCCATACCACGCAGCCATAAAAGCCCCTCCCAACCCTCCCCGTCGGGGAGGGCTTAGAAAGGCCTAAAAAGACTTAGTTCGGCTTAGCCTAAAAGCAAGAATATGATAGAAGAAGATATCCTCACACCCCCAATCGAAGACGACGACGAGACAGGTCAGCTCTACGAGCACTTCCGCTTTGTAGCCGACCCGGGTCAGGAGCCGCAGCGCGTTGACAAGTTCATGTGCGAGAAGCTGCCCCACTCGTCGCGCAACCGCATACAGAAGGCTGCCGACGCAGGCTTCGTACACGTAAACGAGCGCCCCGTGAAGAGCAACTACAAGGTGCGCCCCAACGATGTGGTGACACTGATGCTCGACCGCCCGCGCCACGACACAAGCATCGTGGCAGAGGACATACCGCTAAACGTGGTGTACGAAGACTCGGAGCTGATGGTGATAAACAAGGAGGCAGGCATGGTGGTGCACCCTGGAGCCGGCAACTTCACAGGCACACTCGTCAACGCCATAGCTTGGCATCTGCGCGACCTGCAGAGCTACGACCCCAACGACCCCGAAGTGGGACTCGTGCATCGCATTGACAAGGACACATCGGGTCTGCTCGTAGTGGCAAAGACACCGCAGGCGAAGACATCGCTCGGCTTGCAGTTCTTCAACAAGACCACACACCGCTCGTACAACGCACTCGTATGGGGAAACCTCACCGAGGACGAAGGACGCATCGAGGGCAACATAGCACGCGACCCGAAAGACCGCTTGCGCATGACCGTGATGTCGCCCGATTCGGGCATCGGCAAGGAAGCCGTGACCCACTGGCGTGTGCTCGAACGCTTCGGCTACGTCACGCTCGTAGAGTGCCGACTTGAGACGGGACGCACCCATCAGATACGTGCCCACATGAAGCACATCGGCCATCCGCTCTTCGGCGACGAACGCTACGGCGGAATGGAGATACTGCGTGGCGAACGCTCGGCTACATACAAGGCGTTCATCAACAACTGCTTCAAAGTATGTCCGCGTCAGGCACTGCACGCACGCACACTCGGCTTCGTCCACCCGAAGACAAAGCAGCAGATGGACTTCACATCCGAATGGCCCGATGACCTCACGCAGCTCATAGAGAAGTGGCGCGGATACATGAAGGGCACCACTCGCGACACCTTCAGCACTGCACAGCAGTAAGATTTCCCATCAAAGGCTTAGAAAGGCTTAAAGAGGCTCAGTTCGGCTTAAACGCCGCCTTAGTTCGGCTTAGTTTAGTAAAAAGAATACTCACCCCTAAAATAATAATAACAATGAATACATTAAAACGCAACATTGCCATCGTTTGCGGTGGCGACTCTTCTGAGCACGATGTCTCAATGCGCTCAGCTCAGGGATTGTACTCCTTCTTCGATAAGGAACGTTATAACATTTATATCGTTGACGTGAAAGGACAGGACTGGCATGTCAATCTGCCCAACGGTACAACAGCACCAATCGACAAGAACGACTTCTCGTTCGTGCTCGACGGCAAGGCGGTGGTGTTCGACTACGCCTACATCACCATCCACGGCACACCAGGCGAGAACGGTGTGATGCAGGGCTACTTCGAACTGCTCCACATTCCGTACAGCACAAGCGGCGTGCTCGTCGAGGCGATGACCTTCGACAAGTACGTGCTCAACAACTATCTGCGTGGCTGGGGCGTAAATGTGGCGAAGAGCATCCTTGTGCGCCGCGGCGAAGAGTCGAAGTACTCTGACGAATTCATTGAGAAGGAGATAGGTATGCCGTGCTTCGTGAAGCCTGCAGCCGACGGATCGAGCTTCGGTGTGTCGAAGGTGAAGAACGTAGACCAGCTCGCACCAGCTCTGCGCGTGGCGTTCATGGAGAGCGACGAGGTGATGATCGAGAGTTTCATGAAGGGCACCGAGATATCAATCGGCTGCTACAAGACACGCGAGAAGTCGGTAGTGTTCCCCGCTACGGAGGTCGTGACAAGCAACGAGTTCTTCGACTACGACGCTAAGTACAATGGACAGGTGCAGGAGATAACACCGGCACGCATCGCTCCCGAGACTGCAAAGCGCGTGGCTGAGGAGGTGAGCCGCATCTACGACATCCTCCACTGTAATGGCATCATCCGCATCGACTTCATCATCTCGAAGGATGCCGACGGCAACGACAAGATAAATATGATTGAGGTGAACACCACACCGGGCATGACTGCCACAAGCTTCATTCCGCAGCAGGTGCGCGCCGCAGGACTCGACATCAAGGACGTGCTGACCGACATCGTAGAGAACCAGTTTAAGTGTTGAATTCAAAACTCAAAACTTCTATCATGACACCTGAACAACTCCACAAATACGACTCTATCCGTCCGTTTGCGCCGGAAGAGCTCCCCGAAGTATTCGACCGTTTGGTACAAAACGAGCAGTTCTGCCAAGTGCTGGCATACCTCTATCCCGGTGTGCCAGTTGAGGCTATACGCCAGAAGATGCACCAGTGTAAGAGCAATCTCGAGTTTCAGAAAGCGTTCTGCTACGAGTTTCTGAAGAACCTGCTCGCTAAGGCTTCGCTCGGCTGCGATGCCGACTTCTCTAACCTCGACCTCCGCAATCGCTACACCTTCATCAGCAACCACCGCGACATCGTGCTCGACTCGGCACTGCTCCATGTGATGCTCTTCGATGCCGGTTGCGACACAACCACCGAGATAGCCATTGGCGACAATCTCCTCAAGTTGCCTTGGGTGAAGGATATCGTGCGCCTCAACAAGTCGTTCATCGTACAACGCTCGCTGCCTATGCGCCAGATGCTCGCAGCTTCGAAACTGTTGGCAGAGTACATGCACTTCGTCATCGCTGAGAAGAACGACAACGTATGGATTGCGCAGCGCGAAGGACGCGCGAAGGACTCCAACGACCGCACCGCCGAGGCTATCCTCAAGATGATGACCATGGGCGGCGAAGGCTCTATCAAGGAACGCCTGCTATCGCTCCACCTCGTGCCGCTCGCCATATCATACGAGTACGACCCGTGCGACTTCCTCAAGGCGCAGGAGTTCCAGTTGCGTCGCGACGTGGCTGACTGGAAGAAGGGACCGATGGACGACGTAGTCAGTATGCAGACCGGCATCATGGGCTACAAGGGACACATCCACTACCACGCTGCGCCGTGCATCGACGAGTGGTTGCGTGCGCTACCCGACGATATGCCGAAGACAGAGTTCTACACCGCTGTTGCCGAGCATCTCGACCACGAGATATGGCGCGGCTACCGCTTGTTCCCGTCCAACTTCGTGGCGCTCGACCTTCTGCGCGGCACCGCCGAACACGCCGACCGCTACACCGCCGAAGACCGCCAACGCTTTGAGGCTTATCTCGACGCACAACTCAAGAAGGTACAGCTGCCCAACCCCGACTGGGCGTTCCTTCGCAAGAGCGTGCTGACCATGTACGCTAACCCTGCCATCAATCAACTCAGCGTGATTTAGGAGGCAACTAAGGGGGTGCAGTTGTCACTTCTCAGGGGGTGCAGTTGTCTCAACTGCACCAACCAACCAAGCAAGAGTTGCACCAACCAACCAAGCAAGAGCTGCACCAGCCAAGCAAGAGCTGCACCAGCCAGGTGTAACAAAACCCACATACCCCTCAATATCATTAATATAATGTCCCATTCCTTCCGCGAACATATCAAGCAGAGCCTTGCGGCTATCGCTTTTCCGATAGCCCTCACAGCCTGCACTTCCGAGGCATACGATTCGGGCGACGGTACGAACAGCTATCTCACCGCCGACCTTGTTCTGCTGCGCACAGCTCCCGACAAGTCGGTGCGTTCGGTGCAGCTCGACGATGGTCGCGAACTGCGGCTCTCCAATCCGTTCGCGAAGGACTGGATAGAACGTCCCGACACCGTCTATCGCGCACTGCTCTACTACGATCAGATGTCTGCGCGTTCAGACGTAGCGGTAGGGACAAATCCGAATTCTATCCCCGTTGTACGTGCGCGTTCCGTTCTTCCCGTGCCCGTGCTTCGCATATCCGCGGCTGCCGATGTCGACAACATACTCACCGACCCCGTTGGGTTTGAGAGTATGTGGGTGTCGAAGAATGGTAGTTATCTCAATCTCTCCTTGCTTTTGAAGAGCGGCAAGGCAGAGGGCGACACATCGCTTCACACGCTCGGCGTAGTCAGCAACGGCACAACCACCGATGCCGACGGACACCGCACGCTCCACCTCACGCTCTATCACGATCAGGGCGGTGTGCCCGAATACTACACCGTGCAGCAATATGTCAGCATCCCCACGCCATTGCTTGAGGATGCCGACACCGTAGAACTTACCCTTAATACCTATAATGGCAAGAAAGTAGTGAAGGTAGCCGTTAGCAATCTATAAACATACAATCTATGCCGTATTGTAAATCAATTCTCACAAGAAAAGCAAAATCTATGAAAAGAATTTTTGTAGCAATGGTTGCTCTGCTCGCATCTTTGAGCATGAGCGCACAGCAGAACATCTCGTTCCGCGAAGGCAAGCTGGTTTCACCGCAGGTGAACAGCGACCGCACCGTTACATTCCGCATCAAGGCTCCGAATGCCAAGAGCGTGAAGGTGCTGGCAGACTGGGAACAGAACAATGGTCAGGGCACGATGAAGAAGGGTAAGGACGGCGTATGGGAGTACACCACTCCGCAGCTCACATCAGAGATGTTCACATATCGCTTTGACGTAGACGGCGTGGTAAGCGTCGACCCCGTCAATCCGTTCACACGCCGCGACGTGGGCAACGTGTTCAGCATCTTCTATGTTGGAGGTGGCGCTGCCGACGAGTATCAGGTGAAGGACGTAGCTCACGGCCAGGTACGCACAGTGTGGTATCACTCTAACACCGTTAATGCCGACCGCCGCATGAACGTATATCTGCCTGCCGGATACGGCAAGACAGACAAGAAGTATCCGGTGTTCTACCTGCTCCACGGAAGTGGCGGCGACGAGAACGCATGGCTCGAGCTTGGCAACATCTCGCGCATCATGGACAACCTCATCGCTGAGGGCAAGTGCGAACCGATGATCGTAGTAATGCCTAACGGCAACTTCGGCAAGCAGGCTGCTGCAGGCGAGACAGCAGAGAACCTCGACTACAAGCCGGTGATGACCAACTTCCTCCCTCACTACAAGGACGGACTCTACGAGATGGCTTTCCCCGAAATCGTGAACTATGTTGACGCTACGTTCAACACCATAGCCGACAAGCAGCACCGTGCTATCGCCGGTCTGTCGATGGGTGGTATGCACACGCTTATGATCACAGCCAACTATCCTGACATGTTCAACTACATCGGTCTCTACTCTGCTGGCGTTGACTTCACACAGACCAATATGGAGGCGATTCCGGCATATGCTAACCTCGACGGCAAGCTCTCTAAGCTGGCTCAGAGCAACCCGAAACTCTACTGGATCGCTTGCGGCAACGCCGACTGGCTGATGGAGTCGAACAAGCAACTCATGGAGCGCATGGACAAGGACGGTCTGAAGTACACATTCCACGAGAGCTCACGCGGCCATCTATGGAGCAACTGGCGTCAGTACTCGCTGTTGTTCATCCCGCAGCTGTTCAAGTAATGTACTTTGAGCAATAATGCACTTGAAACAACAGGCAAAGCATAAAACAAAAATTAAAGGATTAGTACATATTTTATTGCTGTCAGCTAAAAGCTTCTTCTTTTCGAAGACTTTTGGCAGACAGCAATATTTTTTTAACTAAACGCTTGCTGCGTTTTTAGGATTTTTAGGGATATCTTCTTGTTGCGTATGTTTTTAACGCATATCTTTGCAAATAGTATATGAAACGTGTGTATGGCTTTCATTTTTGAATCAAGAATAACAGAAATGATAACAAAAACACACATAGTTTAACCATTAATTTAAAAACCTATTATTATGATCAAAAAAACTCTTGTCTCGTTTCTTATCGCCCTGGTAGCTTTTGGTTTTACAGCCTGCGACAGCGACGATAACAATGTACAGTTGGGCGTACCAGACAGCTCCAAGCCATCAAAAGAATTTAAAGTAGGCAATTGCGACAAGGAGAAGTATGCCGACGACGCCATCAAGCTGAACGTGCAGTCGTGGGGCAATACCAACCAGGAGTTCGCCTCGATTGAGCTTTTCGCCGACGGCCACTTCCTCATCACAAGTCCGACGGCAGGCAAGCTGCCCAAGAGCAAGATGAGCGTAACGCGCGCAGCCGACGGTTCGACAATGTTCAAGAAGTCGGGCGGCCAGCCGCTAAAGACACGCGCCGTTGACGCCAGTGGCACGATTGTCATCGACGGCGGTCTCTACATCTACGGTACATACACTCGCGTTAAGGAAGGCGTTTATCAGCTGAGCAACAACACCAAGATAGAGATAAAGGACGGAAAGGTAACAGGAACAGCCACAGTGACATACACCAACAGTCTCGGCATGTCTATAACAATCACCGTCACCATCGATACAAGCACCAAGCAGGACGACGCCGTACGCAACCTCTGCCGTTCGTGGAGAATGGACAGCTCAGAGAACTGGCTGCTTGCTGGCGACGTGAAGATCGGCTACGGCAAGCAGTGGCTCGAGAAAGGCCGCGTTATGCAGCAGACAACGCTCACTACTGAGGGCAAGGGCCTGGGCTTCGACAAGGACGACCTCATTGACGACAAGGACGACTACTGCTACCGCGTGATCTTCTCGCCGTGCGGCACCTTCGTTTGCTTCTACATTGACGGCGATGTTGAAATCGGAACATGGGAGTGGACTGACCTTCATAACGGCGTATTGCGCTGCTGGGAGGCGTTCGACTTGGACGACGACGATGATGATGACGACGACTTCGCCGACATGACAGTGCGCTTCGATGGCAAGCAGATGCGCATCTACGGCGACTTCATGGACACCGAGGACGGCGTACTCTTCCGCACGTTGTCTGTAGCTACATTCAGCGCAAAGTATTAAAATACATATCCGAACTTCTATAAATGAGGAGTGTGGAGTGTGTGGACATGTTTCCGCACATTCCACACTCCTCTTTGTTTTATGCGCAAATCGCAGAAAACTACAGAATATGACAAGCTATATTTTGCCGTAAACCTGTGTTTTTGTAACTTTGCACATATCTTTATATAAGACAAGCGCACCCCATCACAAATGTTTGTAAGACAAGCGACAATGGAAAATCAATTTGTAAAGCAATACCCCGAGCTTATGCGGGGCAAGAAACTCATGTATGTACACGGCTTCGGTTCGTCGGCGCAGTCGGGCACGGTGCAGATGCTACGCACGCTGATGCCCAACGCTACGGTTGTGGCGCGCGACATACCGCTGCATCCCGAAGAAGGTCTACAAATGCTGAAGGTGATGGCAGCCGAGGAGCAGCCCGACCTTATCATCGGCACGTCGATGGGCGGCATGTACACCGAGATGCTTACCGGATTCGACCGCATACTGGTGAACCCAGCCTTTGAGATGGGCGACACCATGTCGAAGTTCACGGGCAAGCAGGTGTTCCAGAACCCACGCGAGGACGGTGTGCAGGAGTTCATCGTGACGAAGGGACTCATCAAGGAGTACCAGGAGATGACTACGCACAACTTCGAGCACGCTGCCGACCACGAGGAGCGTACCCGTGTCATCGGACTCTTCGGCGACAACGACCCCGTGGTGCACACCTACGACCTCTTCCATGAGCATTATCCCACAGCCATCGGTTTCCACGGCGAGCATCGTCTGACCGACAAGGTGGCGATGCACTATCTCATCCCCGTGATACGCTACATCGACGATCGACAGGAAGGTCGCGAACGCCCCGTCGTCTACGTCGACATCGAGACGCTGCGCGACTCTTACGGCAACGCCACGGCGTCTATGCACAAGGCTTACGAGATGCTCATTGAGCACTACAACGTGTACGTACTGGCGCCGTCGTCGTCAGACAATGCGCAGCAGATGCTCAATGATACGCAGTGGGTGGAGCAGTTTCTGAGTGCGCCGGCATGGGGCCGCATCGTGTTCACCAACCAGCGCCAGATGCTCTACGGCGACTATCTTATTACGCCCACCGCACAACAGAAGCCCACGCTGCAGGAGCAGCCCGAGTTCATGGGCACGCAGATAGAGTGGGGCAGCGACGAGTTCAAGACATGGGAGGAGATAATAGTGTTCTTCGACCGGCTCGGAGGGCAGTAATGTAGGGGGTGTCAAAACTAAAATATTGGGCAATTTGAATAGCAAATGGTTCAAATCGTAGGAGGCTACGGCATTCTTGCCGTAGCCATTGCAAATAGTTGTAATTTAAAAAAACAATGGCAAAAGAACAGACCGCCGTGCGCGACCGCACACGCACCAACCTTCGCGAGCCGCGCCGCTACAAGGTGATAATCTACAACGACGACTTCACAACGATGGAGTTCGTGGTGCTTGTGCTCACCTCCGTCTTCTTCAAGTCGGCGGAAGAGGCAGAAGCCCTTATGCTCTCCGTACACAAGAGCGGCAGTGCCGTGGTGGGCATATACAGCTACGACATGGCGATATCGAAGGTGAGAAAGGCTACGATGATGGCGCGTGAGGAGAACTTCCCACTGCGCCTCGAATGCAAACCGGAATGAAATATGAACAACAGCAAGAATTTAGCAAACGCAATAAAGCAGGCAATCGAAGACTGCGACTTCTGGCGTCATGAGTTCGTGACACCGGAGCATGTGCTCTACGCCTTTGCCTCACAGGACCAGTTCGCGAGTGCCTGCGAGTGGCTGCCGCACGATGCCTCGTGGCTCATCACACAACTCGAGAAGGAGTTCCTCTCGATGGAGGTGGTGCCCGAGACGCAGAAGCTCGTCATCGAAGGCTCGCAGCAGTTCTCCGAGATGATGTCGCTCGCCATCAAGCAGGCGCAATACTCCGACCAGGACACGCTCGACGTGCCGCACGTCGTGGCAGCCATGCTCATGCTCAACGACTCGCAGGCAGCCTATCTACTCGACCAGTTCACGGGCGACGAGAAGGGCGAGTTTATGCAGTCGCTCGTGTCGGCATACGCCGTAGACGAGACGGGCGAAGCGGCTGACGGCGATGACGATGCCAACTCCCCCGCACCGTGGCGCAAGCTCGTCACCTGCGTCAACGACACATACGCAGCCCACAACCCGCTCATCGGTCGCGAAGCCGAACTGGAGCGCACCATGCAGGTGCTCTGCCGCAAGGACAAGAACAACCCGCTGCACGTGGGCGAGCCGGGCGTGGGCAAGACAGCACTCATCTACGGACTCACCGCCCTCATAGAGCGTGGCGAGGTGCCCGAACGCCTGCGTGGAGCACACGTCTACATGATGGACATGGGCACGATGGTGGCAGGCACACAGTTCCGGGGCGACTTCGAGAAGCGTATCAAGATGGTGATGGAAGGACTCGCGCAGGAGGGCAACGCCATACTCTGCATCGACGAGATACACAACCTCATCGGAGCCGGACGCAACGGCGACGCATCGCTCGACGCGTCGAACATGCTGAAGCCATATCTCGAAAGCGGAGCGATACGCTTCATCGGCTCTACCACCTACGACGAGTACAACCGTTACATAGCCAAGCAGAAGTCGCTCGTGCGCCGCTTCCAGCAGATAGACATCGCTGAGCCGTCGGTAGACGACGCGATACGCATCGTGGATGGTCTGCGCCCGAGCTACGAGAAGTTCCACGGCGTGAAGTACGCTGCGGGCGTCGTTGAGTTTGCCGTGCGCAGCGCTGCCAAGCACATACGCGACCGCTTCCTGCCCGACAAAGCCATCGACCTCATCGACGAGGCAGGTGCCTACCGCGAGACCCATCCGCTCACCACGCAGAAGCGTCAGACCGTAGACCGCCGACTCCTCACCGACATACTCGCACGCGTCTGCAAGATTGATGCCGAAGCACTCAAGGAGCAGTCGAACGACGCGCTGCGCACGCTGGAGAGCGACATAAAGAAGGAGATATTCGGTCAGGACGAAGCCGTCGCTCGTGTGGTTGAGGCTGTGCAGATGTCGAAAGCCGGACTCGCCGACGACACCAAGCCGATGGCAAGTCTGCTCTTCGTCGGTCCGACCGGCGTGGGCAAGACCGAGGTGGCGCGCGTGCTCTCCGAGCGGATGGGCATGAAGCTCGTGCGCTTCGACATGAGCGAGTATGCCGAGAAGCACGCCGTGGCTAAACTCATCGGTTCGCCCGCAGGATACGTGGGCTACGAGGACGGCGGACTGCTCACGGCAGCCGTGCGCAAGACACCCAACTGCGTGTTGCTCTTCGACGAGATAGAGAAGGCGCACCCCGACATCTTCAACATCTTCCTGCAGATGATGGACTACGCTGCGCTCACCGACAACCACGGCGAGCGTGCCGACTTCCGCAACGCTGTCATCATCATGACCTCCAACGCCGGAGCACAGTACGCCTCGCGTGCCAGCATCGGTTTCACGGGCAGCGTGTCGCGCGGCGATGCCATGCTCACCACCGTGAAGAAGACGTTCAAACCCGAGTTCATCAACCGCCTAACCGACATCGTGGTCTTCCACGATATGTCGCGCCAGATGGCATCGCTCATACTCGACAAGAAACTCGCGCAGCTGCAGACCAAGCTCAGCGCAAAGAACGTGACGCTGCACCTCAGCACCGAGGCACGCGAACTGCTCCTCACAAAGGGCTTCACGCCCGAGTACGGAGCGCGAGAGCTCGACCGCGTGATCGGCTCAATGCTCAAGCCGCTGTTGATGAGAGAGATACTGTTCGGACGATTAAAGAAAAGTGGCGATGTCGTTGTCGATGTTAAGGACGGCGCGTTGCGACTTGTGTAACATTCCACATTATGATTTATCGTATTGGCAAAGAACTGATATTCCCCCAGCCCGTTGACGTGGAGCCCGACGGACTCCTGTGCATTGGCGGCGACCTCTCCGTCGACCGCCTGCTGCTCGCATACAGTCACGGCATCTTTCCGTGGTTCTCGTTCCGCGACTACGACGAGCCGCTGTGGTACTGTCCGCAGCAGCGCTTCGTCATCTTTCCCGAAGAGATACACGTGTCGCACTCGATGCGCACGCTGATTAACAAGGGCAAGTACGACGTGTCTATCGGCGACGACTTCGACGGTGTGATACGTGGCTGCCAGAAAGCCGACGGACGCTACGACTCGGAAGGAGCGTGGCTTAGCGAAGATATAATAAACGCCTACACCGAGCTGCACCGCCAGAACCTTGCGCAGAGCGTGGAGGTGTGGGAGGGCGACCGACTCGTGGGCGGACTCTACGGCGTGACGCTCGGACGCTGCTTCATCGGCGAGAGCATGTTCTCGCTCGTGCCCAGTGCAAGCAAGCTCGCTCTGATCTTCCTCGCCGAGTTCATGCAGGAGAACGGCGGACTGATGATCGACTGTCAGATTGAGACACCGCACCTCAAGTCGATGGGTGGACGCATCATCCCCTACGCCGAGTACATGAAGATACTCCAGCAAATATAGGAGGGTATGGCATCCCTGCCATACCCACGCAACCCACGTTTGCATACCCATACATACGAAAAGAGCAGAACCTTGATACCAAAGTTCTGCTCTTTTCTATTTATATGTGCAAGTTTTCAGTTCGTATCGACCGGCGCAGACATCCGTATCGACCGGCGCAGACATCCGCATCGACCGACGCAGACGTCCGCACCGACCGACGCAGATGTCCGCATCGACCGACGCAGACATCCGTATCGACCGACGCGGATGGTTTGTGGCGAACTTTTGACGTGCAGAAAACGGCTTTATATGATTAATGTTTTGTAACTTTGCATGTGTATAAAACCACTATAACTAAAAACAACCCCAATCGTTGTGATAAACCGCAAACTGTTTGCCCAATTCCTATAAATAATGTACCTTTGTAGGTTGATAGGAAACAAAAACAAACAGGAAATAAAAATAAACAAGATATGGGAAAGATAATTCTTACGGGCGACCGTCCAACAGGTAAGCTTCACTTGGGTCACTACGTTGGCTCGCTCCGCCGCCGCGTCGAACTGCAGAACGCTGGCGATTTCGACCGTATGTTCGTCTTCATGGCTGACGTGCAGGCTCTCACCGACAATGCAGACAACCCCGAAAAAATTCGCCAGAACATCATCGAGGTGGCACTCGACTACCTCTCGGCTGGTCTCGACCCCGAAAAGTGCACGCTCTTCATACAGAGTCAGATACCGGAGCTCGCCGAGCTTACTACATATCTGATGAACCTCATCACCGTGTCGCGCGTGCAGCGCAACCCGACCGTGAAGACCGAAATAAAGATGCGCAACTTCGAGGCTAACATTCCGCTCGGCTTCTTCTGCTACCCTGTGAGCCAGGCTGCCGACATCGCTCTGTTCAAGGCTACAACCGTGCCTGCAGGCGAAGACCAGGAGCCGATGATTGAGGTGACACGCGAGCTCGTGCGCCGCTTCAACCAGACATACAGCGAGGTGCTCGTTGAGCCGGAGATCATGCTGCCCGAGAACGCTACGGCACGCCGTCTGCCAGGCACCGACGGCAAGGAGAAGATGTCGAAGTCGCTCGGCAACTGCATCTACCTCTCAGATTCAGCCGCTGAGGTGTGGAAGAAGGTGAAGAAGATGTCGAACGGTGCACCGCGCATGAGCATGGACGAGCCGGGCAACCTCGAAGGCAACGCCGTGTTCACATATCTTGAGGCGTTCAGCACGCCCGACGACTTCGCCGAGTTCTGGCCCGAGTACAAGACACTCGACGAGCTGAAGGACCACTACGTGCGTGGCGGCATCGGCGACGGCACAACGAAGAAGTTCCTCAACAACGTGCTCAACAAGATGCTCGAGCCAATCCGCGAGCGTCGCGCCGAGTACGAGAAGGACATCCCCGAAATCTACAACATCCTGCGCAAGGGTTCGGAGGCTGCACGCGAGACAGCAGCGCAGACAATGGACGAGGTGCGCCGCGCAATGCAGATCGACTACTTCAATGACGCTGCGCTCATTCAGCAGCAGGCAGAGAAGTTCCGCAAGTAAAAAGGAGGGTATGGCATCCCTGCCATACCCACGCACCCACGCTATAGGCGGCGTGGTTATGGCAAGTTTCCATATTCACGCATCCACGCTATAGGCAGCGTGGTTATGGCAAGTTCCCATATTCACGCATCCACGCTATAGGCAGCGTAGTTATGGCAGGATGCCATAACCTCCTAAAATACAAAAAGGGCAAAACTCATCAATCGTGAGTTTTGCCCTTTTTCATGTCTTTATATATCCTGCTATGAGTGCATCCTTCTACGCCGAATCTCCTGCTTACGGCTGGCTCTCGCCCTCCACATACTCCTCAAGGAACATGTGCTCGCCGTCGAACACGGCGTAGGTGAACTGCGTGATCCAGTCGCCGAGAATCATCATGCGTGTCTTCTTCGAGAGGAAGAGGTCGAGCTCGATGTGTCGGTGTCCGAACATGAAGTAGTCGACATCGTTGTGTGTCTTCATGTACTGCTTCGCAAAGAGCACAAGGTGCTCGCGGTCCTCACCCATGTACGGCGGTTCCTTGCCGTCGGCACGCTTCAGACGCGAGTGCTTCGCCCAGGTTAGTCCGAACCACATAGCCCAGCGTGGGTGCAGCGTGTTGAACAGCACCTGGCACGTGCGGTTGTGGAATACGCGCTTTATGAACTTGAAGCGGCGGTCGGGGTCGCCCAGTCCGTCGCCGTGCGCTATGTAGAACACCTTGTCGTAGATCTCTACCGTCTCGGGCTTGGTGTGCACGATAAGACCACACTCCTCTTTGAGGTAGCCGTAGGTCCAGATGTCGTGGTTGCCGGTGAAGTAGTGCACCTCCACGCCCATGTCGGTCAGTTCTGATAGCTTGCCCAGAAAGCGCGTGTAGCCCTTCGGCACAACGTAGCGCCACTCGCACCAGAAGTCGAACATGTCGCCCAGCAGGTAGACGGCGCGTGCCTTTGTCTTTATCGAGTCGAGAAACCTCACGAGTCGACGCTCCTGCGTGCGACCGTGGTCGATGGCCCACGACCCGAGGTGGGCATCGCTAAGGAAATATACATTTTTCATGCGAACTCAATATTGGTTAATTCAAAATCGGCGTAGCCGACAATTCTTGCTATAGCAAGCGGCATAGCCGAGCGCAAAACTCAAAATTCAAAATTCGACAACGTTAGTCGAATCCAAGCTCAACCCTTGCCTCCTCCGTCATCATGCTTTGGTCCCAAACCGGCTCGAAGACGAGGTTTACGTTGGCAGACTTCACCTGCTCGAGCGAGTCGACCTTCTGTCGCACGTCCTCAAGGATGAAGTCGGCGGCGGGGCATGTTGGTGCGGTGAAGGTCATGTCGATGTCTACGTTGCCGTCGTCCTGCACGTCAATCTTGTAGATGAGTCCGAGGTCGTAGATGTTCACCGGTATTTCGGGGTCGTACACCGTCTTGAGCACATCGACGATGCGTTCTTCTATATGTGTTTTTTCTTCCTGTGTCATTGCTTTAAATCTTTAGCTTGTTATATACATATATATATTATTGCAAATTTAAGGAAAATAATCCGAATAACGAATTTTACGGCAGTAATAATATCGTATTTCTTACTCGGTTACGATAAAAAACTATACTTTTGCAGCGCATAACGTAACCAAAATAACTAAATAAAAATGATTACATTCCTAATCAGTCTGGCAGCCCTCGTGTTGGGCTACCTTGTCTATGGACGCTTCGTGGAGCGCATCTTCGTACCCGACGACCGTGTTACGCCAGCTGTGGCGCAAGCCGATGGCTTGGACTATGTCGCGATGCCTTATTGGAAGGTGTTTATGATACAGTTCCTTAACATAGCCGGTACTGGACCTATATTCGGTGCAATCATGGGCGCAAAGTTCGGACCCGCGGCATATCTCTGGATAATCTTCGGCTGCATCTTCGCTGGTGCCGTACACGACTACTTCGTGGGTATGCTCTCTATGCGCAACGGTGGTTGCGACCTGCCCGAACTCGTTAGGCGCTATCTCGGCGGAGCCGCATCTAAGGTGTTGTTGGTGTTCGCTGTCTTCCTGCTCATTATGCTCGGCACGGTGTTCGTGTATAGCCCAGCCGAGATATTGCATGGCATAAGCGGTTCGACAACCATGTGGATAACCATCATCTTCATCTATTACGTAGTGGCGACGATGCTACCTATCGACAAGATTATCGGTAAGATATACCCGCTCTTCTCATTCTCGCTGCTGTTCATGGCTGTGGCACTGATGGCTGTGCTGTTCGTGAAGTGGCCTGCACTGCCCGAACTGTGGGATGGCGTGGGCAATATGGGTAAGGCTGCCGACCCAGCTTCGTTCACCGACAATATATTCCCGTGTCTGTTCATCACCATCGCCTGCGGTGCTATCAGTGGTTTCCACGCCACGCAGAGTCCGCTTATGGCTCGCTGTCTCACGTCGGAACGTAAGGGTAGACCAATCTTCTACGGCGCAATGATTACGGAAGGACTCGTGGCACTCGTGTGGGCTACGGTGTCGATGTGGTTCTTCTACGATGCTCCGCAGCCTGGATACGCTCAGATTGGTGGAACCATGGCTAACGGACTGCATACGTCGGCACCCGTTGTTGTGAACCTTGTCTGCAAAGACTGGCTCGGCATCGTGGGCGGCGTGCTCGCCATGCTCGGTGTGGTTGCTGCTCCGATAACAAGTGGCGACACTGCGTTCCGTTCTGCCCGTCTTATCATCGCTCAGGCGCTGAAGCTGAGTCAGCGTGCAAAGAAGAACCGTCTGTATATCTGCGTGCCGCTCTTCGCTGTATCGTTCGCCATGCTCGTTTGGCAGATGGAGAACCCCGACGGCTTCAATACCATATGGCAGTACTTCGGATGGGCTAACCAGACGCTTTCTGTCTTCGCCCTTTGGACCATCACTGTTTATCTCGTTCGCGAGAGAAAGCCTTACGTCATAACGCTCGTGCCAGCCCTCTTTATGACTTGCGTCTGCACCACCTTCTTCATGGTGTCGAAGACTGCGCTCGGCTTGCCATACACCGTGGGCTACGGCGTCGGCGCAACCGCACTCGTCGTTGCCGCCGTGTGGTTTGTGGTGTGGATGAAGAAGTCGAACTGCAAAGGCTGATACTTTCTTTAACTAAAAAACAAATGCTTCTATGTAACGTGCGTTTAGTGTTGTTACATAGAAGCATTTGTTTTATACATGAGCTGTCAAATCTTTCCCTCTTCGGCGTAGCTATAGTAATTGCCGTCGGTGACGATGAGGTGGTCGATGAGGTAGAGGCGCATGGCATCGCACGCAGTCTTCAGTTTGTGCGTGATGCGGTCGTCGTCGCCAGAGGGGCGTGCGTTGCCGCTTGGGTGGTTGTGAATGAGCGTTAGCGTGGTGGCGTTGGCAAGCAGTGCTTCGCGCAGGATGACGCGCACGTCGACGGCAGTCTCGGTGAGTCCACCGTGCGAGAGCCGCACCGCCTTGATGAGTCGGAAACGCTGGTTCATCAGTAGCACCCATGCCTCCTCGGTGTCGAGGTCCTGCATCTTCGGGTGCATATACTCGTACACCGCCTGTGCCGACCCCATGTCAGGGCGTTCAGCAGCCTTCGCCGCCTGGCGTCGCTTGCCAAGTTCGCAGGCAGCAATGATGGTTATCGCCTTTGCTTCGCCGATACCCTTATATTGCATCAGTTCGTGCAGCGAGCGTTTGCCAAGCGTGTTGAGGTTGTTGTCGCAGGCACTCAGTATGCGTTGCATCAGTGCTACGGCACTCTCGCTCGTGCTGCCCGAACCGATGAGAATAGCTAATAGTTCGGCATCGGAAAGAGCTTCAGTTCCGCGGTCGCGCAGCTTCTCGCGAGGGCGGTCGGCTTCGGAGAGGTCGGATATCTTTAGTTGAGAATTGTTTTTTAGTTGAGAATTGAGAGTTGAGAGTTGAGAGTTATGATTACTCTTGTTGCTTATGTCGTTCATAGGTTGTTGTATTAATAGAAAGACGAAGGTTTGTTTTAGAATTTCCCACAGAACTCGCAGAACACACAGAATCTCTTGCTGAGATGTTCTCCCACAGATTGCACGGATGTGCACAGATGTTGGAAATTTCTGTGAATTCTGTGTGTTCTGTGGGAACACGACGCAGCCTAACAATCTGTGTGCATCCGTACAATCAGTGGGAGACCCCCACAGAATTTCTTGCTGAGATGTATTCCCACAGAATTCGCAGAACACACAGATTCTTTTGCTGAGACGTTCTCCCACAGAATGCACTGATGTTGGAAATTTCTGTGAATTCTGCGTGTTCTGTGGGAACACGACGCAGCCAACAATCTGTGTGCATCTGTGCAATCTGTGGGAGACGCACCGCACCAAGACAATCTGTGGGAGGAAATTTTTATTTGTAAAAGTTTTTCTCGAACGCTGCGAATTCCGACTTACCTCGTACGCAGCGTTTCCACCATGCCTCGATGAAGCCGAAGCCGTAGCCCATGAGCTGCACGTAGGCAGCAGCGATGCTCTGCACGCCGATCTTCAGACTGCGGTTGAGGCGAGCCGAGTCGATGCAGATGAGGAGCGAGTAAAGGGCGAGCGGCACGAGCGGCAGCCACGCCAGAGTGGGGCAGAGCGCGAGCAGCACGAGACAGAGCACGAGCATGGAGAGCACGCCCACGGTGAACACCATCGGCAGCATGTGCACCAGTTTCAGCGACTCGGGATATTTCTTGTAAAGATTGATGCGTGCGATGCCCGAGTTGTACACCTGTCGGAAGAACTTGCGCAGGTCGGTGCGGCGCTTGTGCCACACCCATGCCTCGGGGAAGAGTCGGCAGCGCAGTCCGGCTTTGAAGATGCGTATGGAGAAGTCGATGTCCTCGCCGAAGCGCATCTTCGAGAATCCGCCCAGCTCCATGTATCGGTCGCGTCGCACGCCCATGTTGAACGAGCGTGGGTAGAACTTGTCGAGCTTCTTCTTTCCGCCGCGTATGCCACCGGTGGTGAAGAACGAGGTCATGGAGTAGGATATGGCTTTCTGCGTGTCGGTGAACGAGGAATGCGAGCTGTCCGGACCGCCAAAGGCATCGGCAGGCTCGCGCTGCAGCTCGGCTGACACGGCAGCCAGATAGCCCTCGGGCAGTACAACGTCGGAGTCGAGGATAAGCACGTAGTCGCCCTGCGCACGCTCCACGCCGTAGTTGCGTGTCTGTCCAGGTCCGGAGTTGGGTTTAGTGAAATACTGGATGTTGAGTTGCTGCGCGTACTTCTCGCACACCTCCTGACAAGGCACGGCAGAGCCGTCCTCTACCACTACCACCTCAAAGTCGGTCTCCGACTGGTGTGTGAGGCTTTCGAGCAATTCGTCCACTTCGTCCGGACGATTGTAAACGGGAATAATTATGCTGTATTTCATTTCTTTATAGTTGACGAGTTGGCAAGTTGACGAGTTGGCAAGAAACGAAAAAGAGTAAAAAAGTAAAGAGCACGATGAGGGCGCGTTAGCCGTTATCCCCAATGCTTTTTACTTTTTTACTCTTTACTATTTCTTATTCTGTTGCTCGATGAGGATTACTCCTTAACGCGCTGCAGGTAGCTACCGTCGCGTGTGTCAACCTGAACGAGGTCGCCTTCGTTAACGAAGAGAGGCACGCGAATCTCTACGCCAGTCTCGAGAGTTGCCGGCTTGAGAGTGTTTGTAGCAGTATCGCCCTTGATGCCCGGCTCAGAGTGAGTAACGCGGAGGTTAGTCTTAACCGGCATTTCGCCGAAGAGCACAGTCTCTGTAGAAGCGTCAGAAACGACCTCAACGATGTCGCTCTCCTTCATGAAGTCAACACCAGTGATGAGGTTGCCAGCGATTGGAATCTGATCGTAAGTCTCCTGGTTCATGAAGATATAGTCGTCGCCCTCCTTGTAGAGGTACTGGTACGGACGGCGCTCTACGCGTACGTCCTCAAGTTTCTCGCTGATGTCGAAGCGACGCTCCAACACGCGACCGTCAACAACGTTCTTCAACTTAACGCGCATGAAGGTGTTACCCTTACCTGGCTTTACATGAAGGAAGTCGATTACGAAGAAGAGCTTGCCGTCCATACGGATGCAAGTTCCCATCTTGATGTCTTGTGAGTTAATCATTGCTATTTTTATTTATATTATTGTATTGTTTCCCAAAAATCGTTGCAAAGTTACTGAAAATCATGCACAAAAATGCAAGCTTATCTGTTTTTTTTACTCTAACATATCTTTATTTGCTAAATCGGGCATGAAAACGAAGGAAACATACGTGTGGTATGACTTTTATGAGACATAGACGAGCTAATAAGGTGGAAAAGTGTAGAAAAAACTAAAAAATGCAGCTAAAAAACGCTCAACTCTTTGTTGTTTAAAAAAATATGAGTAATTTTGCAACCCAAAAGTGTGAATAATAACAAATAAATAAAAATAAGACAATGAAAAGAACATTTCAGCCGCACAATCGTCGCCGCGTAAACAAGCATGGTTTCCGTGAGCGTATGGCTACAAAGAATGGTCGTCGCGTATTGGCTTCTCGCCGCGCACATGGCCGCAAGAAGTTGACTGTATCTGACGAGCACCACGGAAAGTAGTCGGCTGCGCCCGTTAGGGAATGGCAGACTGCGCGTGTCGCACGCAGACTTGTGACGACAAAAGGCAGCAAGAACTCCGAAAGGAATGCTTGCTGCCTTTTAACGTTTTAAGCAAAAATATTGCGAAAAATTTGGCTAATCAGCAAATAATCAGTAACTTTGCACCCGCTTTAGTGGTATAGTGCCACAGGTAATAATGTATAACTATTTAAATTAAAAGAAACAAAAATGATTATTGTACAGGTAAAAGACGGTGAGAACATCGAAAGAGCACTCAAGAAGTTTAAGAGAAAGTTTGAGAAGACAGGCGTAGTGAAGGAACTCCGCGCTCGTCAGCAGTACAACAAGCCTTCTGTACTTAAGAGACTCAAGATGGAGCACGCTATCTACGTACAGCAGCTCCGTGCTAACGAGGAGTAATCTCCCCATTTCGACTAACATTTAATATGACGCGCACGCTTTGGGGTGAGCGCAGTCGGATGGACCAGGAGGTGTACACACTCAGACATATAATCATTCAAAAATACACATGCTAACCCACTTTTGTTAAAAGTAGGGCAAGCAGATGACGGCAATAGCAGTTCGTTAATGAGCAGCTATTGCCGTTTTGTGTTTGTCGTGAGTCTCACAGTAAAATTCGTTCTCTATTCAATATGTGTGCACATCTGGCGAGGTAATATACACCCCGTGAGGCGCAAAGTGCGACGAATAGGTATCAAAACACCTCATAAAACGTGAAAAAACGAAAAAATACGAACGAAAACTTGCGAATAATAAAAATTCATCGTATATTCGTAGCGAAAAACAAAACGATATGCAAAAAGGTATTGACGGCTTTCTCGACTATCTGCGCTACGAGCGCAATCGCTCGGAGAATACAGTGGAGAGTTATCGTCGCGATCTTGAGGCATTCGAATGTTATTTCAGCACACTCGATAGCGAATTGACATTCGCAACGGTGGATACGGATATAGTGCGCGACTGGATGGAGTATATGCTCGAACAAGGCAATCGCGCCACATCAGTGGCACGCCGACTCAGTGCACTGAAGACCTACTACCGCTATCTCCTTGCAAGAGGATATGTAGAGCACGATCCGGCACACATAGTCTATCGTCCAAAGACCGACAGACCATTGCCACAGTTCGTCAGAGAAGAGCAGATGGATCAATTGCTCGACCATACGGAGTGGGGTGACACTTACGAAGCGCAACTCGAACGCACAATAGTGCTCATGTTTTACGAAACGGGTATGCGTCTTTCAGAACTCACCTCGCTCAACGATAGCTCGGTAGACTATGTACGCAGCGAGATACGCGTACATGGCAAGGGCAATAAGCAGCGAGCCATACCATTCGGTAGTGAGCTTGCCGAAGCACTTCGCTCATACACAGCATTGCGCGATGCGGAGGTGGTGCACAAAAACACCACAGCACTCTTTCGTACACAGCGAGGTGGACGCATGACTAACCCTCAGGTGCGCGAGATAGTGAGACGGCAACTCTCCACTGTGACCAATTTGAAGAAACGCTCGCCGCACGTGCTGCGTCATACCTTCGCCACCGCTATGCTCAATAATGGAGCTAATATCGAGAACGTGCAAAAGCTGCTCGGGCACGAACGTTTGTCAACCACCGAAATATACACCCACACCTCGTTCGAGCAACTAAAGCAAGCGTATAGTGAGGCGCATCCACGAAGCGGTACACCGCAAGAGTGATACACCTTAATTATATATATAGTAACACAAATGACCTTAAACAAAGAAAAGGAGGACACTATGAACGTAAAAATTCAGTCAATTCACTTTGACGCTACCGAAAAACTACAGGATTTCATCGAGAAGAAAGTTGCAAAGCTTGAGAAGACATTCGAAGATATTAGCAACGCAGAAGTGCAGCTTAAAGTAGTAAAGCCAGCCACTGCGCAGAACAAGGAGACAAGTCTTGAAGTAACCGTTCCAGGACAGAACCTCTTCGTTGAGAAAACATGCGACACCTTCGAAGAAGGCATCGATCTCTGTGTAGATGCAATGAAGGTACAACTTACTAAATTTAAGGAAAAAACACGCAAGATGTAAAAAAAAGCCGAAAAGTTTTGGCGAATAAAAAATAAGTCGTATCTTTGCAGCCGTTTTAGAACATGTCCTAAATGCAATCTTAAACGGCTGCAAGGATTTGCCTCTTTAGCTCAGTTGGCCAGAGCACGTGATTTGTAATCTCGGGGTCGTTGGTTCGAATCCGACAAGAGGCTCAAACAAACAGAAAACCTGAACGCAGTTTTTCTTCAGTATCTAAACGATACATTTACTAAAAGGATTGGGTGGTTACCAGAGTGGCCAAATGGGGCAGACTGTAAATCTGCTGGCGATGCCTTCGGTGGTTCGAATCCATCACCACCCACTTTTACTTCTTTTTGCGGAAATAGCTCAGTTGATAGAGCACTAGCCTTCCAAGCTGGGGGTCGCGGGTTTGAGCCCCGTTTTCCGCTCTAAGTTGCTGTAATAGCTCAGTGGTAGAGCACTTCCTTGGTAAGGAAGAGGTCCTGAGTTCAACTCTCAGTTACAGCTCTGCTTCTATTCTTAAATCAAGAATCGGGGGAAAAACGAACATTCAATTTATATATAAAATAAGAAAGCTATGGCTAAAGAAACATTTGTGCGCACCAAACCGCACGTAAACATTGGTACAATTGGTCACGTTGACCATGGTAAGACTACTCTTACTGCTGCCATTTCTAAGACTCTTCACGATAGAGGCTTCGGTGGCGAGGATGTTAAGTCTTTCGACCAGATCGATAACGCTCCTGAGGAGAAAGAGCGTGGTATCACTATCAACTCAGCTCACATCGAGTACGAAACAGAAAAGCGTCACTATGCACACGTAGACTGCCCGGGTCACGCCGACTATGTTAAGAACATGGTAACTGGTGCTGCTCAGATGGACGGTGCTATCCTTGTAGTTGCTGCTACTGACGGTCCTATGCCTCAGACACGTGAGCACGTACTTCTCGCTCGTCAGGTAAACGTACCGCGTATGGTTGTTTTCTTGAACAAGTGCGATATGGTAGAGGATGAGGAGATGCTCGAGCTCGTAGAGATGGAGGTTCGCGAGATCCTCGACCAGTACGGCTATGAGGAGGAAACTCCTATCATCCGCGGTTCTGCTCTTGGTGCACTCAATGGTGTAGAGAAGTGGGCTGACAAGGTAATGGAGCTTATGGACGCTGTTGATACATGGATTCAGGAGCCTCCACGTGACCTCGACAAACCATTCTTGATGCCTATCGAGGACGTATTCTCAATCACAGGTCGTGGTACTGTTGCTACTGGTCGTATCGAGACTGGTCGCGTTAAGGTAGGCGACGAGACAGAGCTCCTTGGCCTCGGTGAGGATAAGAAGTGTGTCGTTACTGGTGTTGAGATGTTCCGTAAGATTCTCGACGAGGGTGAAGCTGGCGATAACGTAGGTCTTCTCCTCCGTGGTATCGATAAGAACGAGATCAAGCGCGGTATGGTACTTTGCCACCCGGGTCAGATTAAGCCTCACAAGCACTTCAAGGCTTCTATCTACGTTTTGAAGAAGGAAGAGGGTGGTCGTCACACACCGTTCGGCAACAAGTATCGTCCTCAGTTCTACCTCCGTACTATGGACTGTACAGGTGAGATCAAGCTTCCAGAGGGAGTTGAGATGGTAATGCCTGGTGACAACGTAGAGATCGAGGTTGAGCTCATCTACGCAGTTGCTCTGAACGAGGGCCTTCGTTTCGCTATCCGCGAGGGTGGTCGTACAGTAGGTTCTGGTCAGATCACAAAGATTCTCGAAGACTAATTCGTCGATCCACAGTCTCCTAAGAGGCTGGATTAAATAAAAATAGTTCCCGTATCGCTTCGGCATCGGGAACTATCCTACGGGAATAGCTCAGTTGGTAGAGCACTGGTCTCCAAAACCAGGTGTCGGGAGTTCGAGCCTCTCTTCCCGTGCTAAAAAGAAGATAATATGTTTAAGAAGTTTGTAAATTATTGCAAGACTTGTTACGACGAACTTGCGCATAAAACAACTTGGCCAAGTTATGCCGAACTAAACCATAGTGCAGTGATTGTATTATCTGCTTCCCTTGTCGTTGCAGCTGTGGTGTTCGCTATGGACTCTCTGTTCAAGTGGGCTATGAGCATGGTTTACCCAGGTTAATCGTTTTCAAGAAAATGGCTAAGACAGAAAAAAAATGGTACGTGCTTCGTGCTGCCAGTGGTAAGGAATTCAAAGTAAAAGAGTACCTTGACGCTGAGATTAAGCACAATCCATTACTTCAGGCGCATGTTTCGCAAGTGGTTCTGCCGCTCGAGAAACACGCATCTTTGCGTAATGGAAAAAGAGTAATCAAGGAGAAAATATCACTCCCTGGTTATGTGTTCGTAGAAGCTGCCCTCGTGGGCGATGTAGCTCACACGCTACGTTTCATGCCGAACGTTTTAGGCTTTCTTGGAGGCTTGGATAACCCCTCACCAGTTCCGCAGTCGGAAATCAATCGTATGCTCGGTTCATGCGAGGAAACGGAGATTGAAGACAACATTGACATCCCGTACGTAGTTGACGAGACTGTCAAGGTAACAGACGGACCATTCTCAGGTTTCAGTGGCATCATCGAAGAGGTGAATGTCGAGAAGCGCAAACTAAAGGTGATGGTCAAGATCTTCGGACGCAAAACTCCGTTGGAATTAGGTTTTATGCAAGTCGAAAAAGAAGGCTAACGCAAGGTTACGAATGCGTTCAGAATTCTTTTATATTAAATCAATTTAAATATTAACAGACAAAATGGCTAAAGAAGTTGCTGGATTAATCAAATTACAGATTAAAGGTGGCGCTGCGAATCCTTCTCCTCCAGTAGGACCTGCACTTGGTTCTAAGGGTATTAACATCATGGGATTCTGCAAAGAGTTCAACGCCAGAACCCAGGATAAGGCAGGTAAGGTAATTCCTGTTGTTATCACTTACTACACCGATAAATCGTTCAGCTTCGAACTTAAGACTCCTCCTGCAGCTGTACAGCTGAAAGAGGCTGCTAAAGTTAAGAGTGGCTCAGCTCAGCCTAACCGCCAGAAAGTTGGTAAAGTAACTTGGGAGCAGGTAAAAGCAATCGCTGAGGACAAACTGAAAGATTTGAACTGCTTTACAGTTGCATCGGCTATGAGACTCGTTGCTGGTACAGCAAGAAGTATGGGTATCACTGTAGAGGGAGACTTCCCTGAAAATGTTTAATAACTTCAATTTTTAAGAAATGAAACTGACAAAAAATCAAAAATCAGTAGCTGACAAGGTTGAAGCAGGGAAGATGTACACATTGAAAGAGGCTTCAGAGCTGGTAAAGGAAATTACCACTACCAAGTTCGATGCTTCTCTCGATATTGACGTACGCTTGGGCGTTGACCCACGTAAGGCTAACCAGATGGTTCGTGGCGTGGTTTCTCTTCCCAACGGTACCGGTAAGGTAACACGCGTACTCGCTCTCTGTACTCCTGACCAGGAAGCTGCTGCTAAGGAAGCAGGTGCTGACTACGTAGGTCTTGACGAGTATATCGAAAAGATCAAGGGTGGTTGGACAGACATCGACGTTATTATCACTATGCCGTCATGCATGGGTAAGATAGGTCCTATCGGCCGTATCCTCGGTCCGCGTGGATTGATGCCTAACCCTAAGAGCGGCACCGTAACAATGGACGTTGCCAAGGCAGTTAAGGAAGTAAAGCAGGGTAAGATTGATTTCAAGGTTGACAAGGCTGGTATTATCCACACTTCAATCGGTAAGGTAAGCTTCACTCCGGAGGCAATCTATCAGAATGCTAAGGAGTTCATCGCTACCATCATCAAGCTCAAGCCTGCTGCTGCTAAAGGTACATATATCAAGAGTATCTTTATTTCAAGCACTATGAGTAAGGGTATCAAGGTTGATCCTAAATCAGTTGAGTAACTCTAAAAGTTTTGTAAAATGAAGAAAGAAGTAAAAGATACTATTATTGCCGAGCTCGGTGCGAAGCTGAAGGAGTTCCCTCACTTCTACCTCGTTGACCTCGCAGGTCTCAACGCCGAGGCTACAAGCAACCTCCGTCGCAAGTGCTTCAAGAACGATATCAAGATGATTGTCGTTAAGAACACACTTCTCCGCGAGGCTTTCCAGGCAAGCGATATTGATTTCGAGCCTCTGTATGGCGCACTCAAGGGCACTACAGCAGTTATGTTCGCTCACACAGCTAACGTTCCTGCAAAGCTCCTTAAGGAATACGCTAAGGAAGGTGTACCTGCACTTAAGGGTGCATATGCTGAGGAGACAATCTTCGGCGCAGATCAGCTCGAGGCTCTCGTAGCTATCAAGAGCAAGAACGAGGTTATTGCAGAAATTGTTGCACTGCTCCAGTCACCTGCAAAGAACGTCATCTCTGCTCTTCAGTCAGGCGCAAACACTATTCATGGTGTGCTTAAGACTTTGGGCGAGCGTCCTGAGTAATATAACTACAAGTCAAAGAACATTAACATTAAAAACAATTAAAATTTAAATACAATGGCAGATATTAAAGCTCTTGCTGAAGAATTGGTAAATCTTACAGTAAAGGAAGTAAACGAGTTGGCAACAGTCCTCAAGGACGAGTATGGTATTGAGCCTGCTGCTGCAGCTGTAGCTGTAGCTGCTGGTCCTGCAGCAGGTGGTGCTGATGCAGCTGAGGAGAAGACATCTTTCGATGTTGTCCTCGCTGAGGTAGGTGCTGCAAAGCTCCAGGTTGTAAAGGCAGTTAAGGAAGCTTGCGGTCTTGGCTTGAAGGAAGCTAAGGACCTCGTAGACGCTGCTCCTGCTAAGATCAAGGAAGGTCTCTCTAAGGAAGAGGCTGAGAACTTGAAGAAGGCTATCGAGGAGTCAGGTGCTAAGGTAGAGCTCAAGTAATAACAGCTTACAATTCAAATGTCGGGTTTAACGCTGCTAAGCAGTATTTAGGAAAGGTTAACCCGATATTTTAAAATTAGCAAATATGGTTAGGATCTTCCAAGTAGGTGGGTCCTAACCTTTTTGTGTCTTTCCGCTTATTTAGATTTTTTATCACCCATAATAACTTCTGATGGCTTCAAAAATTGTTGATAACAGAGTAAATTTTGCCAGCGTCCATAATCCGTTGCCATATCCGGATTTCCTCGATGTGCAGTTAAAGTCTTTCAAGGACTTCTTACAGTTAGACACTCCGCCTGAGGAACGCAAGAATGACGGTTTGTATAAGGTGTTCTCAGAGAACTTCCCTATCACCGACACACGTAACAATTTCGTTCTTGAGTTCTTGGATTACTATATCGACCCGCCACGCTACTCTATTGATGAGTGTCTTGAGCGCGGTCTTACATATAGCGTACCTTTAAAGGCTAAGATGAAACTCTACTGTACGGATCCCGATCACGAAGACTTCGGCACATTCATACAGGACGTATTCCTTGGCACTATCCCATACATGACCGATAACGGCACATTCGTTATCAACGGTGCAGAGCGCGTTGTTTTTTCGCAGTTGCATCGTTCGCCAGGTGTGTTCTTTGGTCAGGGTGTGCACGCCAATGGTACAGTGCTCTACTCGGCACGTATCATCCCATTCAAGGGTTCATGGATTGAGTTCGCTACCGACATCAACAACGTGATGTATGCTTACATCGACCGTAAGAAGAAGTTGCCCGTAACAACTCTTCTGCGTGCTATGGGCTTCGAGCAGGATAAGGATATCCTTCAGATATTCGACCTTGCTGAGGAAGTGAAGGTGAACAAGAAGAACATGAAGGCTGCCATCGGTCGCAAACTCGCTGCACGTGTATTGAAGACCTGGAACGAGGACTTCGTAGACGAGGATACAGGCGAGGTTGTATCTATCGAGCGTAACGAGATGATTATGGAGCGCGAGACAGTGCTCACCGAGGAGAACATCGATGACATCCTCGAGTCGGGCAGTGCTTCTATCCTTCTCCACAAGGATGCAGAGGCAGCTACACGCTACTCAATCATCTTCAACACACTCGCTAAGGACCCGTCTAACTCTGAGAAGGAGGCAGTGCTCTATATCTACCGTCAGCTCCGCAATGCTGACCCTGCTGATGACGCATCAGCACGCGAGGTGTTCCAGAATATATTCTTCTCTGACAAGCGTTACGACCTCGGCGAGGTAGGACGCTACCGTATCAATAAGAAGCTTGGTCTCGACATCGACTCTGAGACACGTGTTCTTACAAAGGAGGATATCATTGCCATCATCCGCTATCTCATCCAGTTGGTTAACTCTAACGCAACTGTTGACGATATTGACCACCTCTCTAACCGTCGCGTACGCACCGTAGGCGAGCAGCTCAGCAACCAGTTCTCTATCGGTCTGGCACGTATGAGCCGCACTATCCGCGAGCGTATGAACGTGCGTGATAATGAGGTGTTCCAGCCGACTGACCTTATCAACGCCAAGACTATCTCAAGCGTTGTTAGCTCGTTCTTCGGAACCAACCCATTGTTGCAGTTCATGGACCAGACCAACCCGCTTGCCGAGGTTACTCACAAGCGTCGTCTTTCAGCTCTTGGTCCTGGCGGTCTTTCACGTGAGCGTGCAGGCTTCGAGGTGCGCGACGTTCACTACACACACTACGGACGTCTTTGCCCGATTGAGAGTCCTGAGGGTCCGAACATCGGTCTTATCTCGTCTCTCTGCGTTTATGCAACTATCAACGAGCTCGGCTTCATCGCCACTCCTTACCGCCGTGTAAAGGATTCGCTCGTCGACCTCAATGACGACCACGTTGTTTACCTCACCGCTGAGGAGGAGGAAGACCACGTAATCGGTCAGGGTAATGCTCCTCTGCGTGAGGACGGCTCGTTCATCCGCGACAACGTTAAGTGTCGTCAGAACGCCGAGTTCCCTGTAGTACCGCCATCAGACGTAGACCTCATGGACGTTGCTCCGCAGCAGATTGCATCTGTATCAGCAGGTCTTATCCCGTTCTTGGAGCACGACGACGGTCACCGCGCACTCATGGGATGTAACATGATGCGTCAGGCAGTGCCATTGCTTCACAACGATGCACCTATCGTAGGTACGGGTCTTGAGAAGCAGGTGTGCGAGGACTCTCGTACAATGATTACTGCAGAGGGCGAAGGCGTTATCGAATACGTTGACGCTACAACAATCCGCATCCTCTACGACCGCACCGACGATGAAGAATTCGTAAGCTTCGAGCCGGCTCTCAAGGAGTACCGCATACCGAAGTTCCGCCGCACCAACCAGAACATGACCATCGACTTGCGTCCTATCTGCAACAAGGGTCAGCGCGTTAAGAAGGGCGACATCCTCACCGAGGGTTACGCTACAGAGAATGGCGAGCTCGCACTCGGTCGTAACCTCCTCGTGGCTTACATGCCGTGGAAGGGTTATAACTATGAGGACGCTATCGTGCTTTCAGAGCGTATGATTCGCGACGACGTGCTTACATCTGTACACGTTGACGAGTACTCACTCGACGTTCGCGAGACAAAGCGTGGCATGGAGGAGTTCACAAGTGATATTCCTAACGTTTCAGAGGAAGCTATAAAGGACCTCGACGACAATGGTATCGTTCGCATCGGTGCACGTATCGAGCCAGGCGACATCCTTATCGGTAAGATTTCGCCGAAGGGCGAGAGCGATCCGTCGCCGGAGGAGAAACTGCTTCGCGCCATCTTCGGCGATAAGGCAGGCGATGTGAAGGACTCTTCACTCAAGGCAAACCCATCGCTCAGCGGTGTTGTTATCGACAAGAAACTCTTCTCTCGTGCCGTTAAGACACGCGAGTCGAAGAAGCAGGACAAGGTGATACTCGCTAAGATTGACGAGGAATACGAGGCAAAGAACGACGACTTGAAGGACATCCTTGTTGACAAGCTCCTCACACTCACCGAGGACAAGGTTTCGCAGGGTGTTAAGGACTACTCAGGTGCTGAGATTATCACAAAGGGCACCAAGTTCACAGCTACAATGCTGAAGAACCTCGAGTACGACGGCATTCAGTCGAACGACTGGACCGGCGACGAGCACACCGATAAGCTCATTTCTAAGCTCATCATGAACTACATACGCAAGTACAAGCTGCTCGACGCAGAACTCAAGCGTAAGAAGTTCGCTATCACTATCGGCGACGAGCTGCCGTCAGGCATCCTCCAGATGGCTAAGGTCTATGTAGCTAAGAAGCGTAAGATCGGCGTAGGTGATAAGCTTGCAGGTCGTCACGGTAACAAGGGTATCGTATCTAAGATTACACGTATGGAGGATATGCCATTCCTCGAGGACGGTCGTCCAGTCGACTTGGTACTGAACCCGCTTGGTGTGCCTTCACGTATGAACCTCGGTCAGATCTTCGAGGCTATCCTCGGTGCTGCTGGTCGTAAGCTCGGTGTTAAGTTCGCTACACCTATCTTCGACGGCGCTCACCTTGAGGACCTCTCTGAATGGACAGACAAGGCAGGTCTGCCGCATCTCTGCTCTACCCACCTCTACGATGGTGAGACAGGCGAGCGCTTCGACCAGCCAGCTACAGTAGGTGTGACATACTTCTTGAAACTCGGTCACATGGTTGAGGACAAGATGCACGCCCGTTCTATCGGTCCGTACTCGCTCATCACACAGCAGCCACTCGGTGGTAAGGCACAGTTCGGTGGTCAGCGTTTCGGTGAGATGGAGGTTTGGGCTATCGAGGCATTCGGTGCCAGCCACGTGCTTCAGGAAATTCTGACAATCAAGTCCGACGATACAGTGGGCCGTTCTAAGGCTTACGAGGCTATCGTTAAGGGCGACCCAATGCCTACACCAGGCATCCCAGAGTCGCTCAACGTGCTCTTGCATGAGCTCCGCGGTCTTGGTCTGAGCATCAAACTTGATTAATCCGAACATCCCAAAACTATAGAAATATATGGCTTTCAAGAAAGATATAAAAGTTAAGAATAATTTCACGAAGATTACCATCGGACTCGCCTCTCCGGAGGAAATCCTGGAAAATTCGTATGGTGAGGTTACCAAGCCTGAGACCATCAACTATCGCACCTATAAGCCCGAGCGCGACGGCTTGTTCTGCGAGCGCATCTTCGGTCCGACACGCGACTATGAGTGTGCCTGCGGCAAGTACAAGCGCATCCGTTACAAGGGTATCGTTTGCGACCGATGCGGTGTTGAGGTGACGGAGAAGAAGGTACGCCGTGAGCGTAGCGGACACATCGAGCTCGTTGTGCCTGTGGCTCACATCTGGTACTTCCGCTCGCTGCCTAACAAGATTGGTTACTTGCTCGGTATGCCGACAAAGAAGCTCGACGCTGTTATCTACTACGAGAAGTACGTAGTTATCCAGCCAGGTGCGTTCGAAGGACGCACCGACGAGCAGGGCGAGGAGTACAACGGTTCGCACAAGATGGACCTCCTCTCAGAGGAAGAGTATCTCGACATCATCGAGAACAAGCTCGGCTCTGAGAACGACCTTCTTGAGGACACCGACCCGAATAAGTTCATCGCAAAGATGGGTGCAGAGGCTGTTTACGACCTGCTCGCAGGTCTCGACCTCGACTCTCTTTCATACGAGTTGCGCGACCGTGCCAACAACGACTCTTCGCAGCAGCGTAAGACAGAGGCTTTGAAGCGTCTGCAGGTTGTAGAGGCATTCCGTGGAAGCAAGGGCGTAAACCGTCCGGAGTGGATGATCATGAAGATTATCCCTGTTACTCCGCCGGAGCTCCGTCCGCTCGTTCCGTTGGACGGTGGTCGTTTCGCAACATCCGACCTCAACGACCTCTATCGTCGTGTTATTATCCGTAACAACCGTCTGAAGCGTCTCGTAGAGATTAAGGCTCCTGAGGTTATCCTCCGCAACGAGAAGCGTATGCTTCAGGAGGCAGTGGATAGCCTCTTCGACAACTCACGCAAGTCGAGTGCCGTTAAGAGCGATGCCAACCGTCCGCTGAAGTCACTCTCCGACTCGCTGAAGGGTAAGCAGGGACGTTTCCGTCAGAACCTCCTCGGTAAGCGTGTCGACTACTCAGCACGTTCGGTTATCGTTGTAGGTCCGGAGCTGAAGATGGGCGAATGCGGTCTGCCGAAACTTATGGCAGCCGAGCTCTACAAGCCGTTCATAATCCGCAAACTCATCGAGCGCGGCATCGTGAAGACCGTGAAGAGTGCTAAGAAGATTGTTGATCGTCGCGAGCCGGTTATCTGGGACATCCTCGAGAACGTTATGAAGGGTCACCCCGTAATGCTCAACCGTGCGCCGACACTTCACCGTCTCGGTATTCAGGCGTTCCAGCCGAAACTCATCGAGGGTAAGGCAATCCAGCTCCACCCGTTGGCATGTACAGCGTTCAATGCCGACTTCGACGGCGACCAGATGGCTGTTCACCTTCCGTTGAGCAACGAGGCTATCCTCGAGGCTCAGGTGCTGATGCTTCAGAGCCACAACATCCTCAACCCTGCCAACGGTGCTCCTATCACAGTGCCGTCACAGGATATGGTGCTCGGTCTCTACTATATCACAAAGCTCCGCCCAGGTGCTAAGGGCGCAGGCCTTTCGTTCTACGGCGACGAGGAAGCTATCATCGCTTACAACGAAGGCAAGTGCGACCTCCACGCTCCGGTTAAGGTAATTGTGAAGGACCTCGTAGACGGTCAGTTACAGAAGCGTATGGTGGAGACATCTGTCGGACGTGTCATCGTCAACCAGATCATCCCAGAGGAAGTAGGCTTCTTCAATGATATCATCTCTAAGAAGACACTGCGCGGACTCATCTCCGACGTTATTAAGGCTGTAGGTATGGCTCGCGCCTGCGAGTTCCTCGACGGCATCAAGAACCTCGGTTACCGCATGGCTTACGTTGCAGGTCTTTCGTTCAACCTCGACGATATCATCATCCCGCCAGAAAAGAAGGAAATCGTGGAGCGCGGTCACGAAGAGATTCGCGCCATCCAGGACAACTATAACATGGGCTTCATCACTGAGAACGAGCGTTACAACCAGGTAATCGATACTTGGACTCACGTGAACAACGACCTCGCAAGCATCCTTATGAAGGAGATGACCGAGGCAGACCAGGGCTTCAACGCCGTATTCATGATGCTCGACTCTGGTGCCCGTGGTTCTAAGGACCAGATTAAGCAGCTCTCAGGTATGCGTGGTCTTATGGCTAAGCCTATGAAGGCAGGTGCTGAGGGACATCAGATTATCGAGAACCCGATTATCTCTAACTTCAAGGAGGGTATGTCAGTGCTCGAGTACTTCATCGCTTCGCACGGTGCCCGTAAGGGTCTTGCCGATACCGCTATGAAGACAGCCGACGCCGGTTACCTTACACGTCGTCTTGTAGACGTTTCGCACGACGTAATCATCTCTGAGGAGGATTGCGGCACACTGCGCGGTCTTGTCTGCACAGCGTTGAAGAACGGCGACGAGGTGGTTTCTTCTCTCGGCGAGCGCATCCTCGGTCGTGTGTCAGTACACGACGTTGTCGACCCACGCACAGGCGAGGTTATCGTCAACGCAGGCGAGGAGATTACAGAGGCTAAGGCACAGCTCATCGAGAACTCTCCAATCGAGAGCGTAGAGATTCGTTCAGTGCTCACTTGCGAGAGCAAGAAGGGCGTCTGCATGAAGTGCTACGGCCGCAACCTTGCTACACAGCGCATGGTACAGCTCGGCGAAGCTGTCGGTGTCATCGCAGCTCAGGCTATCGGTGAGCCGGGTACACAGCTTACTCTACGTACCTTCCACGCCGGTGGTGTGGCTGGTAACGCAGCAGCCAACGCTTCTATCACAGCAAAGAACGACTGCAAGCTTAAGTTCGAGGACCTCCGTGTCGTTCCGTTCGTAGAGAACAACGGCGAGAAGGATGTCAACTGCCAGATGGTAGTGAGCCGTCTTACAGAGTTGCAGTTCGTCGACCCGAATACCGACATCGCACTCGCTTCTGTCAACGTGCCTTATGGTTCTTCGCTCTACTTCAAGGAGGGCGACGTTGTCAAGAAGGGCGACCTCATCGCTAAGTGGGACCCGTTCAACGCCGTTATCGTTACCGAGTACGCAGGTACTCTCCGCTTCAACGACGTTATCGAGGGCATCACATACCGCGCTGAGACCGACGAGGCAACAGGTCTTACCGAGAAGATCATCACCGACTCAAAGGACAAGTCGAAGGTTCCGACCTGCGACGTGCTCGACGCAAACGGTGAGGTAATCGGTACATACAACTTCCCGGTAGGCGGACACGTAGTATGCGACGACGGTCAGACCGTCAAGACCGGTACCACTCTCGTTAAGATTCCACGTGCAGCAGGTTCTGCAGGCGATATCACCGGTGGTCTCCCACGTGTAACCGAGCTCTTCGAGGCTCGCAACCCGTCTAACCCAGCTGTCGTATCAGAAATCGACGGTGAGGTAACAATGGGTAAGGTGAAGCGTGGCAACCGCGAGATCATCGTTACATCGAAGACTGGCGACCAGCGCAAGTACCTCGTATCGCTCTCTAAGCAGATTCTTGTACAGGAGCACGATGCCGTACGCGCAGGCACACCGCTTTCTGACGGTATCATCACCCCGGGCGACATCCTCGCCATCAAGGGTCCTACCGCCGTTCAGGAGTACATCGTTAACGAGGTGCAGGACGTTTACCGTCTGCAGGGTGTGAAGATCAACGACAAGCACTTCGAGATTATCGTTCGCCAGATGATGCGCAAGGTACAGATCGACGAGCCAGGCGATACAACATTCCTCGAGCAGGAGATGGTAGACAAGCTCGACTTCGCTGAGGAGAACGACCGCATCTGGGGCAAGAAGTACGTCACCGACGCAGGTGACTCTGACGTGCTCAAGGTTGGTCAGATTGTTTCGGCACGCAAGCTGCGCGATGAGAACTCAAGCCTCAAACGCCGCGACCTCCGTCTCGTTCAGGTTCGCGACACCGTGCCTGCTACATCTACACAGATCCTGCAGGGTATCACACGTGCCGCTCTCCAGACCAAGAGCTTCATCTCGGCTGCTTCGTTCCAGGAGACAACCAAGGTGCTCAACGAGGCTGCTATCCGCGGTAAGGTCGACTTCCTTGAGGGTATGAAGGAGAACGTTATCTCTGGTCACCTCATCCCGGCAGGTACTGGTCTGCGTCAGTGGGACAAGCTCATCGTGGGTTCACGCGAGGAGTACGACCGTATGCAGGCTAACCGCCGCAACGTGACCGACTACTCTAACGAGGAGTCAGCTGAATAAAGTATAAATCCCGATATCACTGTCCGGTTCTTTAGCCGGACAGCGGTATAAACCATAAACAAGAAAACGCTGCAAGCGAGTCTTCACCGACTGCTTGCAGCGTTTTTGTATATATGTGTATATATAACAATGAACACAGAGAAAAGTAGGATGTTCTCTGTGCTCATTATATTATTTACGCTCCTTTATTCACAATAAGGGCGTCATGTAAAGCGGAAGATAGGTGATACCATCCTCCACCTTGTAGTCGGCTGCATGCAAAACCGTAGGAGAGGTCATGTATTCTCCAAACTTCTTCATACACTTTGTTATGGAAGACAACGTATAGTTCTTGCCGCTTTTGACTTCTATCGGGCGAATATTATGACGTGTTGTGACTTTGTCCTTTTGGAGCAAGAAGTCTATCTCCATCCGATTTTCGGCTTCTTCTGATGACTTACTATAGAAAAATAGCTTGTTGCCGTTTGCTGTCAGCATTTGTGCCACAATATTCTCAATGAGCATCCCTTCGTTCACTTCCAGTTTTCCAAAGAGCAATTTCTGATAAATCTCAGACGAGACAATACCCTTTTCGTCAAAAGCGTGACTGATTAACAATCCCGTATCGTTCATGTAGCACTTCAGAGTAGTACGATCTTCGTTCATCTTCAGTCCGATGTTCGGCTCTGTCGAGTTGTAGCAGATGTTAACGACTCTTGCATCCTTCAGCCAGAAGAAAGCATCGTCCCAATCACGATATTTAGCACCTGGTTTTAGAGCAGACAGCCGGAACTTCTTCTCATGCTTTGAAAGCTGAGGAGGAATCTGATCGAATATTGACGCCACCTTGTCGGAAATCTCACTTGCGTAGTTGAATATGTCGTTACGGTAGATGGTCAGCACGTCGCGTTTGGCGGCATCTACGGCATCAAAATCTTTTGTCTCAATATACTTCTTGACGGCTTGTGGCATTCCTCCTACTATCATATAGAGACGAAACGCATCCATTGCCTGACGATGGAAAGCTTGTCCCATCGGCTTCCTCTCTGCATACATCTTACGTATCAAGTCCATCAGCATGTCATTACCAGTGGCCCAAAGAAACTCTTCAAAGTCCATTGGGTACATCTGTATAGGTCGTTCTTCCGATGGGAGTACGATGCCTTGTGTATTTTTCTTAATGCTTACCAGCGAACCTGTCTCTATGTAATCGTATCGACCATCTTTTACTAGAAACTTGATGGCAGCTCTCGCCCTGGGACACAGTTGCACCTCGTCAAGAATGATAAGTGACTTGCGTTCGTGTAGCCTCACCTTGTAGTGCTGACTCAGATAGAGAAATAGCATGTCAAGGTCTTCCAGATAGAGGTCGAACCAGTCTCTGACCATCTGAGGAGCCTTGTTGAAGTCGATGAGGATATACGACTCGTATTCAATCTTGGCGAACTTCTCTACAATATAACTCTTACCTATGCGTCGTGCACCCTCAATGAGTAGTGCCACTTCGCCGTTTCTTTTCTCCTTCCAGTCAAGGAGCTGTTGATATATTTTTCGCTTCATAGTAACGTCTTTTACACCTTTTTGAGATATCTGACTTTCAAGCAATACACCTTTTTGAGATTTATTACGATGTAAATATACACCTTTTTGAGATTTGTTGCAAGTGTAATATTGAAAATTAATAGTGATGCTATAAAACTGAGATTAGGTTTCTATGAAGTCAACAAGTTTATTAACAGCGTCTTGCGGAATTTCTTCGCAATGTTGTCGAGCACCTTCTCGTTCTCGTCCTCCGTCAGCCGACCGGCGTAGCGGTCGTACATATAAATCTTTGCACTCTTCATAGTTGGTGATGTTATGATGTAGTGAGGTGTTGAGATGGTGAGGTGTTGAGATATGTATTATTGGTGTTGTTTGTGGGTGCGTGGGTATGGCATGATGCCATACCCTCCTACAGATTGTACGGCATATCTCACCACCTCACCATCTCACCACCTCAACTTTTATTAATCTGTATCGCGCCAACTTCGTGTCCGAACAGCGCGAGCACCTGGTTTATTTTGTCTATGCGCAGCGTCTGCTTACCCTGCTCCAGTTCGCGCACGAAGCGCAGTCCCACGCCCGACTTTTCCGCTAAGTCCACCTGCGTGAGGTTGAACATACGTCGGCGTTCCTTTACGAATGCAGCTATTGATGTTTCCATATATATACAATTATACCCTTTCGGGTGCAAATATATATAATTTATTTAATATTGCACCCGAAAGGGTATAGCTTTTTTGTTGTATCATGGTAAAGTTTCAGAACGTGAAAAAATCTACCATATCTTCCAGTATCGTCGTAACTTGCACATTACGAGCACGATAAAGGCTGGCAGATGTGCTTCCGAGAGCGATATCTACCAGCCTATCTGCCAGCCTATCTACCAGCCTATTTGTCGCCCGATCTGCCACGCCGGTCTCATTACTCTGTTACCACAACATTATTGCCCCGCTACGGCAACATCATTGCCCTGCTACGGCAATATCATTGCCCTGCTACGGCAACATCATTTTCCTGCTACGGCAACATCATTTTCCTGCTACGGCAACATCATTTTGTTGTTGTTTAACGCGTTGAGTTGACTATTTTCGGGATTAGTTGTAAAGCTAATTGGGACAATTAAGGTGAAAAAACGGGCTTCAATAGTGCGATTATGTGAAATTTTTGGGTGTTTATGTGGTGGATTATGTGAAATTTTGGGTGTTTATAGTGCGGATTATGTGAAAAATAGGGGCGCTTATGCGGCGGATAATGTGAAAATTGAGCTGTTTTAAGTGTGGATTATGTGAAAATAAATACTCAACCACTTGCTTTATAACTATAAAAGACGTATTTTTGCAAAAACATATTTTTAAAAATCATTTTTGAAAAAATCATTTTCTAAAGATGGAGTTTGTAGATAGAATCAAGGAGCAGAAGCGGCTTCAACGTGCCTTTGGCTCAAACAAACGTAAGTTTGTCGTGGTGTATGGTCGGCGTCGTCTTGGCAAGTCGACATTGCTGAAGCGTGTGATAACAGAGGATGATATCTACTTTGAGGCAGCGCGCCAGGAGACGCAAGTGCAGATATCGCTTCTCGCCACTACTATAGCCGACAGGTATGAAGGTTTCGACATGCCGGTATACCCCTCTTGGCATTCGATATTGACGGCGTTCAACAAGGTATGCCGTGAGAATACTGTGCTTGTACTCGACGAGTTCCCGTATATGGTGGAGAAAGATTCGGCGTTGCCCTCTGTTCTTCAGACGCTTGTCGACAGCGGAGAGTTGCGCTATCATCTTGTTGTCTGTGGTTCGTCGCAGCGTATGATGCAGCGTTTCGTGCTTGACAAGTCAGACCCTCTCTATGGACGTGCACACGAGCGTATGAACCTGCGTCCGATACGTCCGCAATATTGGCAGGAGGTCATGCGTTTAGATGCCGTCAGCACCATTGAGGAGTACAGCGTGTGGGGTGGTGTGCCACGCTATTGGGCTCTGCGTGAGGAGTACGGCTCGTTCTGCGAGGCGGTAGAAGAGCTTGTGCTCGACGAGCACGGTATGCTGAACGGAGAACCGAGTGCGTTGTTCGTTGACGAGGCAAGCGACATAGCCCCATTCCAGTCGATAATGACAGCGATTGGGCATGGCAACACGCGCTATTCGGCAGTTGCTTCAGTCATAGGCAAGAAGACGACGGAGATTTCGAAGCCGTTATCGGCACTTGTGGAGATGTCGTATATCTGTAAGGATGTTCCGTTCGGCGAGAGCGAGGAGAAGACGAAGAAGACGCTCTACGTCATAAACGACAACTTTATGGCGTTCTACTACACCTTCATAGAGCCTCACCGCTCGATGCTTGCACTGGGCAGAACGGCGTTTGTTATGCAAAAGATAAGGGCTGGTTTCCCTGCGCATGTCGGCAAGGTGTGGGAACAGTTGTGCCAAGCAGCTGTGTCGGGCAACGAATTGTTCGGACATACATGGAACATGGCGCGCCGTTGGTGGGGCAAGGTGCCCGTGTATGAGGATGGACGCAAGACTCCCGTGGGTTTTGACGACTTGGAGTTTGACGTTGTAGCCGAGGCGGTGGATGCAAAGGATACCATACTTGTGGGCGAGTGCAAATGGAAGGCTGCCGACTATGCAGATCGTCTTCTCGTGCAGCTGAAAGCTAAAGCCGAAAAGGCTCCGTTTGCGCAAGGCAAGAAGATTGTTTATGTGCTATTTCTGAAGGAGCCACCTCTTTCTGCTGCCGATTGTCATGTGTTTTTACCTGATGACGTGCTGAAATATCAGCCCGAATAATGGCTGCGGGTGTATGTGTTTTTTAGTCGCGCTGCGCTACTTTTAGTCGAAACCTTACGAAGTTTCGTCAAAAAACGGTATATTTGCAATCGAAAGAAACAAGCGGCGGCGCACGCAGAAGCGGTGCTGCCGAATAAAACTACAGACACATGGCACGATTTTATTCGCTTAAGAAGAAGGACGAGGACGACGCGAAGACAGCCGATCCGTTCGGCGTGCTGCGTCCGAAAGTGAAGAATGCAGAACAACAACAAGTAAACATATACGACATGGCAAAAGCATACGTATTTCTTGCCGACGGATTCGAGGATATCGAGGCGTTGGCTCCGGTTGACATACTCCGCCGCGGCGAAATAGACGTGAAGACAGTTAGCATCAACGCTACAGACATGGTAGCATCGGCACACGGCGTGCAGGTGAAGGCGGACATGATGTTCGCCGATGCCGACTTCAGCGATGCCGACCTGCTCATGCTGCCTGGCGGAATGCCTGGCGCGAAGAACCTCGACGAGCATGAGGGCGTGCGCTCGGCACTCGTGCGCCATGCCGAGCAGCAGAAGCTCATCGGTGCCATCTGCGCTGCGCCTATGGTGTTAGGCCATTTAGGTCTGCTCCGCGGCAAACGCGCTACGTGCTACCCGGGCTTCGAGACAGAGCTTGAGGGTGCCACATACACCGCCGAGCCTTGCACCGCCGACGGCAACATCATCACGGGCAAGGGCCCCGGCGCATCGTTCGCCTACGCCTACCGACTGCTCGAGGAGTTCAAGGGCGCGAGTGTCGTTGAGGAGTTGAAGAAAGGAATGATGTACGAGTTTTGAACATCCTCTCACAGGACATAATGTATCTGCCGGGAGTCGGCCCCAATAAGAAGGACGTGCTCAACAAGGAGTTGGGCGTGCGTACCTGGGGCGACCTGCTGGAGTACTATCCATATAAATATGTGGATAGGAGTCGCATCTATGCCATACACGAACTGCAGAGCGACATGCCGTTCGTGCAGATACGCGGCAAGATACTCTCGTTTGAGGAGTTCGAGATGTCGGCACGCAAGAAGCGCGTCGTGGCACACTTCTCCGACGGTAGGGGAGTGGTCGACCTCGTGTGGTTCTCCGGCGCACTGTACATATACAAGACGTATAAGGTGGGCGAGGACTATATCGTGTTCGGCAGACCTACTGTCTACGGCGGACGCTTCCAGTTCTCGCATCCCGAGATAGAGCGCGCATCGGAGTTGCAACTCTCCGAGATGGGTATGCAGCCCTACTACGTCACCACCGAGCAGATGAAGAAGCGCAACATATCGTCGCGCGCTGTGGAGAAGATGGTGAAGGCGATGCTGCAGAAGATAGTTGAGCCGATACCCGAGACGCTGCCCGAGTTTATCGTGAACGCACGCCACCTCGTCTCGCGCGACACTGCCCTGCGCTGCGTCCACTATCCGAAGAACGCCATCGAGATGCAGAAGGCGCGCGAGCGACTGAAGTTCGAGGAGCTCTTCTACGTGCAGCTTAACATACTGCGTTACGCCTCCGACCATCGCCGCAAGTACCGCGGCTACGTCTTCTCGCAGGTGGGCGACGACTTCCACCGCTTCTACTCCGAGAATCTCAGGTTCGAGCTCACCGGTGCGCAGAAGCGCGTCGTGCACGAGATACGCGACGACATGCGCTCTGGCCGTCAGATGAACCGCTTGCTGCAGGGCGACGTGGGCAGCGGAAAGACCCTCGTGGCACTCATGACCATGCTCATCGCGCTCGGCAACGGCTATCAGGCGTGCATCATGGCACCGACCGAGATACTCGCCGAGCAGCACTTCGCTACGATACAGGAGTTTCTACGCGGTCTCGACATACGCGTCGAACTGCTGACGGGACAGGTGAAGGGCAAGCGCAGGCAGGAAGTGCTCGACGCACTCATCGCCGGCGAGGTGAAGATACTCGTCGGCACACACGCCGTGCTCGAAGACCCCGTGCGCTTTCAGCGGCTCGGCGTGGCGGTTATCGACGAGCAACACCGTTTCGGCGTGGCTCAGCGTGCACGCCTGTGGGCTAAGGGCGAGAACCCGCCACACATACTCGTGATGACCGCAACACCAATCCCGCGCACGCTCGCCATGACCATCTACGGCGACCTCGACGTGAGCATCATTGACGAGCTCCCACCCGGCAGAAAACCCGTGCAGACCATACACAAGTACGACAGCCAGATGACATCGCTCTACGCCGGCATACGTCAGCAGATACGCCTTGGGCGGCAGGTGTACATCGTCTATCCGCTCATCACCGAGAGCGAGAAGAGCGACCTCAAGAACCTCGAGGAGGGCTACGCCGCACTGTGCGACATCTTCCCCGAATTCAAGATAAGCAAGGTGCACGGCAAGATGAAGTCGAAGGAGAAAGATGCCGAGATGCAGAAGTTCGTTTCGGGCGAGACGCAGATACTCGTCGCAACAACCGTCATCGAGGTGGGCGTGAACGTGCCCAACGCCTCCGTGATGGTGATACTCGACTCGCAGCGCTTCGGACTCTCACAGCTTCACCAGCTGCGCGGACGTGTAGGACGCGGTGCCGACCAGAGCTACTGCATCCTCGTCACCACATACAAGCTCTCCGCCGAGACCAGCAAGCGCATCGACATCATGTGCGAGACCAACGACGGCTTCCGCATCGCTGAGGCAGACCTCAAGCTGCGCGGACCAGGCGACCTCGAAGGCACACAGCAGAGCGGCATCGCCTTCGACCTGAAGATAGCCGACATAGCGCGCGACGGACAAATAATGGCGATAGCCCGCGAAGAGGCGCAGAAGATTATCGATGCCGACCCCACATGCACCTCGCCAGAGTATGCAATGCTGTGGCGACGACTGCGCGAACTGCGCGATACGAACGTCAATTGGGCAGCGATTTCGTAGCAACAAGCTGACAGACAGGCTGATAAAACGGCGTGCCTGTCAGCTTGTTTGCTGCTTTATGGGCAGCAAATAAAATGTTAAACTTCGTTCAAAAACTGTTAACACAGAGTGCATAATGTAATTTTATTCAATATTTTTTCGTACTTTTGCAACGCAATGTTCAAAATGCTATGCCAACATTGCAAATTAACTACTACTGATATCGAATATACTACAATTCGATGACCATCTTTTTGAAGGAATGATATACTCATTCTATTTAAAAAAAACTGCCTGAAGAATGAATTTGAAGAAAATCATTAAGACATTTGCAATATCGATGTTGCTCGCCGTTACTTCTACAACCGCCAACGCACAAGACCTTCTTGCACGCCAGGCACCGGTAGACCGTAAGATGGCAGCTGTCGACACAATTATGCTTCGCAACATCACCATGCGCGAAGAACTCGAATCGCCCGCAGCAGACCTCTATGCAAACTGGGACAACAAGTACGCACACCGCGCTACCGAGTTGCCCGAAACATTCAATATCGACCTTCGTCACTTCACGATGCCTACCACAAGCCGCGTCATCACCAGCAACTTCGGCTCACGTTGGGGACGCCAGCACAAGGGTCTCGACATCAAGGTGTACATCGGCGACACCATACGCGCAGCCTTCTCTGGCAAGGTGCGCATCGTGCGCTACGAGCGTGGCGGCTACGGCAAGTATATCGTGATACGCCATAACAACGGTCTGGAGACAATCTACGGTCACCTCTCTAAGCAGCTCGTAGAGGAAAACCAGGAAGTACGCTCGGGCGAAGTGATCGGACTCGGTGGTAACACCGGACGAAGCACTGGTTCGCACCTCCACTTCGAGACACGCCTCTGTGGCGTAGCACTCAACCCGGCACTTATGTTCGACTTCCGTGCGCAGGACGTAACGGGCGACTACTACGCATTCAACAAACAGACATACGACAACGAGTCGGTGAACGCTACACGTCTGCGCGGTAAGCAGGACTCTTCTACATTCGCAAGAAGCGGTTCTGCAGACGACTTCGCTACAAACAAGCGCACCACATCAGGTCTGAGCGATCAGATTTCTTACCACAAGGTGAAGAAGGGCGAGACTCTATCGAGCATCGCAAGAAAGCGTGGCGTGACAGTGGATAAGATTTGCAAGCTCAATCACATCTCTAAGACGATGCGTCTGCGTCCAGGACAGATCTTGCGCTACTCTTAAGCCGGCAGAAACCAATTCATTGACGTATATTTTACGACTATAACAACACAGCAAAGCGACACCAAACAATTTGTGACATAGACATTACAAGTTGTTTGGTGTCGCTTTTTATTTCATTAAAACACATAAAGGATGACACAAGAGAGAGTTAATTTTGGAAGTAAGTTGGGCATGGTGCTTGCAACGGCAGGCTCGGCAGTAGGATTAGGCAACGTATGGCGCTTCCCATACATGGTTGGAGAGAATGGCGGTGCAGCCTTCATTCTGATATACATAATGTGCATAATGCTTCTCGGCATACCCTGCATGATGAGCGAGTTCATCATCGGCAGACATGGAGCCGCCAACACCGCACGTGCCTATTCGCGTATGGACACACATAAGGCGTGGCACATCGTCGGATTAATGGGCGTAATCACCGGTTTCCTCATTACCGGCTACTATGCCGTAGTGTCGGGCTGGTGCTTGCAGTACATCTTTGCCTCGGGTGTAGGCGAGCTTCGTGGCGACCCACAATATATAGCCTCTTACTTTGCCGACTTCTCCGCATCGCCCCTGAGGCCCGTGTTTTGGACAGTAATGGTGTTCCTGCTCACCCATGTCATCATAGTGCGTGGCGTGCGTGGCGGTATAGAGAAAGCTTCGAAGGCACTGATGCCCACACTCTTCCTGCTATTGTTAGTGGTAGTGGTCTGCTCGTGTCTGCTTCCGGGCGGAGCCGCAGGCATAGAGTTTCTCTTCAAGCCCGACTTCTCGAAGGTTACTGGCAGCGTCTTTCTTGCTGCAATGGGTCAGGCGTTCTATTCGTTAGGACTTAGCATGGGCTGCATTTGCACGTTTGCCAGCTACTTCTCTCGCGAAACCAATCTCCTGAAGTCGGCTGTTAACATAGCTGTCATCGACACCGTCATAGCCATTCTTGCCGGTTTGATGATTTTCCCCGCAGCGTTCAGCGTTGGCGTAAGCCCCGATAGCGGTCCGTCGCTCATCTTCATCACCCTGCCCAACGTGTTTCAGCAGGCTTTTGCCGGTGTGCCGTTGCTTGGCACGGTCGTCGCCGTCATGTTCTATATGCTGCTCTCGCTTGCTGCCATCACATCACTCATCTCGCTGCACGAGGTGAGCACTGCGTTCCTCTGCGAGGAGACACGCCTCGACCGCAAGAATGCGGCACGCCTCGTGACGGTTGTATGCTCGGTGATTGGTGCATTCTGCTCGCTCTCGCTTGGCGACAGAGCGTGGCTCAGCATGTTCGGAAAGACGCTTTTCGACTGGTTCGACTTCGTGACCGGACAGCTCCTGCTGCCTTTCGGTGGCATTCTCACTTGCATATTCATGGGCTGGGTGGTGCCGCGCAAGCTGATAAAGGACGAGTTCACGAACTGGGGCACACTGAGTGGCACCTTCTTCGGTGTCTACCTTCTGCTCGTGCGCTACTTCTGTCCGGTATGCATTATGGCGATATTCCTCAACCAGTTAGGATTGCTCAACATAGCCTTTTAGGTGCTGCTCGTTTGGGAGGGCGTGCATTCTATGACCATAGAGTGCACGCCCTCTCAAATTCTTTATTAAAAATAACCGATATTGTTTTGCTGTGTATTTATTAAGTGTTAATTTTGCAAAACATTTTAACTCGTACGAATTTTGAAGAATCGAACAATTATTTTGCCATTGCTTATTGCTGCTTTTTTATCAAATAATATACAAGCATATGGCAAACGTCAACCCAAAGCAAAGGTGTTGAACGACAGTACTGCCGTTGCTGATAATGAGATGAGTGTGATGTTGAAGAACATCACCGTGACCGCTTCGCGTGGCGTTGCGCGTAAGACTCCTATCGCAATGAGCGATGTAGACCGTAGGGAAGTGGAGAACAAGCTCGGCAACAACGAACTGCCCGAAATGCTCAACCAGACTCCGGGTGTGTATGCCACGAAGAACAGTGGCGCATACGGCGACTCGAAGTTGAACATGCGTGGTTTCCAAAACTCTAACGTGGCAGTGATGGTGAACGGCGTGCCCGTCAACGATATGGAGCACGGCGGACTCTACTGGAGCAACTGGGGCGGACTGGGCGAAATGGTGCGCTACATGCAGACGCAGCGCGGACTGGGTGCCAGCAAGGTGTCGGTGCCGTCGATTGGCGGCACGGTGAACATCGTGACCAAGACCACTGACAGCAAGCGCGGAGGTTATGCTACATATGGCGTAGGCAACGACGGCTTCAACCATCTGACGGTGTCTGTATCTACAGGTCTTACCAAGTCGGGTTGGAACTTCTCTATGCTGTTTGGCAAGAAATGGGGCGATGGCTACATTCAGGGCACCAACTTTTCTGACTACGACTACTTCTTCGCCGTGAGCAAGCGTCTCGGTCAGCATCATCAGATTGCGCTCACGGGGTTCGGCTCACCGCAGTCGCATTACCAACGCAACCAGTACGACGGACTCAGCGTTGAGGGTTGGCAGGACGTGAAGCGCTTCATGGGCGGCAAAAGTGTCTATCGCTATAACCCCACATACGGTTTCGGAAAGAACGGCGAGCGTAAGTCGTCGGCTTTCAACTTCTACCACAAACCACAATTCTCGCTTAATCATATCTGGATTATCGACGATAAGTCGTCGCTGAACACGGCTCTCTATATGTCCATCGGACACGGCTACGGCAACTCGGGTCAGGGTGTCAACTCCGCATACGCCAACAGCTGGTACGGAGCAGCCAACGGCAAGCTGCGCTACGACTTCCGCCACGCCGACGGCACCTTCGCCTATGACCAGGTGCAGGAGCTGAACGAGCAGAGCGATGCCGGTTCGAAGATGGTGATGGCGCAGAGCTTCAACGACCATATCTGGTACGGACTGCTCTCTACGTACACCCGTCAGCTCGCAAAGGGGCTCGACTTCTACGCCGGCCTCGATGTGCGTTCGTACAAGGGCACGCATACGGCGAAGATTTCCGACCTCTACAACGGTGCCTACTACACCGACCTACGCTACCGTAGCAGCGTGAACCCAGCCAACAATGCCGCTGCACTCGACCCCAACTGGCAATACGAGAAACTGAGCATTGGCGATGTGGTGTGTCGCGACTACGATAGTCACATCGTGCAGCACGGTGTGTTCTCGCAGTTGGAGTACTCTAAAGACCGCATCACGGCATTCGTATCGGGTACGTTGGCAACGTCGCGCTACTGGCGCTACGACCGCTTCTACTACGATGCAGCTCACGCCAAGTCGGACAAGAAGAACTTCGCTTCGGGCAGCATCAAGGGCGGACTGAACTACAACATCGACCGCTACAACAATGTCTTCGCTAATGTTGGATACATCAGTCGCGCACCGTTCTTCAGTGGCGGTGTGTTCCTCATGTCGCAGTCGAGCAACGAGATAAACAAGGACGCAGTCAACGAGAAAGCATTCTCCTTCGAGCTGGGTTACGGTTTGCGCTATAAATGGCTCTACGTGGCTCTCAACGCCTACTTCACGAAGTGGATGGACAAGACGACCTCCAAGTCGGGCTACATGAACAACAACACGGAGCTGTACACCATGAGTATGACCGGTGTCAACGCCAAACACATGGGTGTGGAGCTCGACGTGGTAGCACGCCCCACGCCTTACGTGACGCTCAAGGGTATGCTCTCGCTCGGCAATTGGCGTTGGGACAACAACGCCACGGCTTACTTCTACAACTCGGCAACGCAGCCGCTTGCCAATATCACCACTGGTGCGGTGGCAAGTGGGGTGGGTGCCCCCGACCATCTGAAGTTCACGCTCAACCAGGACGGCATACACGTAGGCGGATCGGCACAGACCACGGCTGCCATCGGTGGCGAAGTGAAGCTGCTGAAGATGCTGCACATCGGTGCCGACTACACCTACTATGCACGCCTCTACGCCGACTATTCGCTGCCTACGTATGGCGGTGGCGGCGAACTCACACTCAAAGAGCCTTGGCGTGTGCCTGCTGCCGGACAGCTCGACCTCAACGCACGCTACGACTTCAATATCGGCTCGTGCCGTGCTTCAATCTTCGGCGTGGTGAAGAATGTGCTCAACTACGAGTACATTCAGGATGCCTTCTACGATGGTACAAACAACGGCTGGAAGGATGCCTACCGCGTGTTCTACGCCTTCGGACGTAGATTCTCAGTGAAGTTGAAAATAGCCTTTTAAGAGTAAGATAAGAATAAGAAAATGAAACTGATACATTATATAATACTTGCAGCGGTAGCCGTGCTTACTTCTTGCGGCGACTTCAACGAGAACCTTGACGGTTTCGACAAGAATACATACAAGCCTACTGATGTGAAGAAGGTGGACGTGGAACTGACGGATGCCGATTACGAGAAGATAGCATCGCTGATGAAGGATGACGACCTCAAGACGAAAAAGTTCTTCGTTAGTGGCAGCTATGCCGCACAGTGCATATCCGTATGGCTCAAGCAGAAGTATCCCACGGCTGACAACGGCTCGTCGGTGACGGTCACTTACCGCATGCTTACTCAGTTTGCGATGAAAACGACCGACACGGGCAACCAGTCGGAGAAGAACGAGCCGAAGAACGTAACCAATCCGTTCGAGAAGATTGCCGGCGAGTGGAAGTACAACCCGAGCGTGGTGCTGACCCTGCCTAACGAGAAGGGCAACGCTACGAGCAAGTCGTTCTATAACCGCATCATAATATGGGTGAACATAAAGTACGACGAGCCGAACGGCTTCGGCCAGTTCAACCCTGGCGGCTATCTCAACAGCTTTGCCGACACCGAGTATTTCAGCGGTTGCAGCTACTACAAAAACCGTGTGGAGTGGGTAGCGGCTGATGCCAAGAGCAATACCCCGAGCGTCTACGGAGGCATGACCGACGAGGAGGTGGTAGCCACCATGCAGCGCAACCTTATCACTACGTTCGCCGTGTCGCTCAGCGAGGGCTTCGAGAACGCAGAACCGGTGGAGGGAATGAACGTTACGTACACCGTTAATTTCGTGGCACACATGGATGGCAATAAGCTGGTGCCCTACACAATACAGTATCTTGTGACGGGTAAGGGCGAGTTTACATACGTTGAAGGCTCGCTGAAACCAGTCAACTAAATGAAAACATTAACTATGCGAACAGGTCTTTTGCTGCTTTTGTCAGTATTGCTGAACTTGCCGCTATGGGCACACAAGGGCAAGGCGCAGGTGTCACATAAGAATGTGGCACCCGTAGTTGTCGTGTCGTCGTACAATCCCGATGTGAAGAGCATCAGCGACAACCTTTCTGCGTTCTACGAGCAATATACCAAGAGCGGACTGCCCAACCCCATTGCGGTGGAGGATATCAACGCCCAGAACCTGCCCGACGGCAAGCGGTGGAGAATTCGTTTGAAAAGGGTGCTCAATAAGTATTATAGCCGTGGCAATCGACCAGCCTGCATCGTGCTGCTTGGCATGGAGGCGTCGTCGGCTTACTTCTCCTTCGACGACGATGAGAAACTGAGGCAGACACCGGTGGTTGTGGGTATGCGAAGCTCGGCAATCGTGAAGATGCCGCAAGACTCCGTCGATTTCAAGAAGTGGGACCCCGTGGCGTATGACGTTACCACCGACTTCAAGCATTTCAACATCGTGGGCGGTGAGGTGTATCATTATGACATGAAGAAGAACTTCGACCTCATAAAGCACTTCTATCCTAAGTGCGACACGCTCACCTTCATGTCCGACAACACGTTAGGTGGTGTCACCATGCGCGCCCTCTTCAAGCAGTACGCGAAGACCGACCGCCGCTTTGTTGTGAGGTATATCGACGGCAGAACGATGACGTTTGTTGATGCCGATGAGGCCATCTCCGACCTCCCGCACACACAGGCAATGCTGATAGGTACATGGCGCGTAGACAACTCTAACCGCTACGTAGTGCGCAATACTACATACACCTTCTGCAAGAACAATCCGGAACTGCCCACATTCTCCATATCCGACGTGGGTCTCGGCCACTGGCCCGTGGGCGGCTATTCGCCGTGCTACCACATCATGGGCAGCACGCTTGCCGACGATGTGGTGGCGTTCCTGAAGACAGGTAAGAAGAAGCCCGTAGCATTGGCTAACTGTAAGTATATCTTCGACTTCAATCGCCTACAGGAGCTGCACCTCTCGCTCGATGGCATCAACGTGAAATACGAGATGGTGAACATGCCCGTAAGCATCTTCAAGGAGTATTTCAAAACTATTATCATCGTCTTATTGCTCTTTATCGTGCTGTTGTCGGCACTTATCGTGTCGCTCTATCTGCTTAAGAGGGGTAAAAAGCTGCGTCTGGAGTTGCTGCGTCAGGGCAAGGAATTGCTCGTAGCGAAGTATAACGCCGAGCAAGCTAACCTTATGAAGTCGCGTTTCATAGCCAATATAAGCCACGAGATACGCACACCGCTAAACGCCGTAATGGGCTTCTCGCAGATACTCACCAACGACCAGATAGAACTGACGGCAGAGGAGAAGCAACAGTATGGCGAAATGATAATGGTAAACGGCGAACTGCTACTGAAGCTCATCGACGATGTGCTCGACATATCGAAGATTGATGCCGGCAAGATGCGCTTCAATAAGGGTGAGTACGACGTAGTATCGCTCATAAACACAGCCGCACAGAGTGCCCTTGCCAACAAGAAGCCAGGGGTGGACATCATGGTGGAAACAAGGGTAGAACATCTACAGATTGCCACCGACAGGGAGCGTTTGCTACAGGTGCTTGCCAATCTGCTGAACAATGCAAAGAAATGTACGGATAGCGGAAAGATCACAATCAGTCTGGACCAGTATCCCGAGCAGCGCATGATAAAGATAAGCGTTAGCGATACGGGTTGCGGAATACCGGTGGATAAGGCTGAAGAGGTTTTTGAACGCTTCAAGAAACTGGATGCGTTCAGACAGGGAACCGGACTCGGACTGGCTATATGCAAGTTGATAGTGGAAGAGTTAGGCGGCAAGATATGGGTTGATACCGACTACACCGATGGTGCGCGTTTCGTTTTCACGCATCCAATGTAGATATAAAATGATCCGCGCCGACCGACGCAGATGTCCGCGCCGACCGATGCGGATGTCTGCGCCGACCGATGCGGATGTCTGCGCCGACCGATGCGGATGTCTGCATCGACCGATGCGGATGGTATCAACACCTCACCACCTCACCACAACAACATCTTTTCACCATCTCACCACCTCACCATCTCACCACTTCAACATCTTATCCCTTTCGTTGCGAATAGCAGGATGAAGTAGAGCAGAGTGCCGCTGACGAGTCCGGCGATGGCATCGATGGCGTAATGCGCCTGGATGTACACCGTGGCAAGACACAGGAACACGTAGAACGGTGCCATGAAGTAAAGCAAATGGCGGTTGCGTGCGTGATATGCAAGCCACATGCACACCGTCGATACGCCTACGTGCGACGATGGGAAGGCTGCCGTTGGGCGTTCGCCGGCTGCCTTAGCCTGCTCCACGAGGTCGTAGAAGAAACCGTCTACGTAGCCCGGAGTGGGCAGACACTCCTGATGTGTGTTGAAGTAGGTGCCGACGGCAGGGAAGAAGCCGTTGGCGATGTTCTCCAAGCCCACCGCCTTGAAGTAGAACGTAGGTCCGGCAACGGGCACGAAGATGAATACGATGTAGTAGATGAAGAACGAGGCGAGCAGAATGAACGAAGCTCGCTGAAACTCGTTGTAGCGTGCGAAGAAGTAGAAGAACACCATCAAACCAATCATCGGATAATAGGCAGCGTAACCCATGCTCATCAGCTCGCTGATGGGTGCCCACGAGAAGGTGGAGGCGAACGAGAGCGACGGTTGGAAGCCAAACATCGACTGCTCTGCGCGGCAGAACACGTGGTCGAGGTTGGGGAACATGCGGTTCAGCTCATACGTGTCGGGGTACCACCACGCTAATAGCGACATCTGCGCCACCACGCGCGCTAATAGCGTCAGACGGCAGGGCACGAGTCGGTAAGCCAACCACAGCGCAGCCGTCATTGCCACCACACGCACACGACCCCATATCATTGCGTCGGGATTCTGCAGGTTGGTGTAGGTGAAGAGAGCCACGAGCAGTGTGAACACCGTGTATGCCATCACGAGCCACTCCAGTGCTAACAGTCCGCGCTTGGGCGATTTGTCTATAGAGAAAAGTTGTGTAAGGAATTTCATTGTCTTAAGTGTAATTTTAGGGGGTGCACTTGTCTCAAGTGCACCAACCAAGTAAAAGTGCACCAACCGAGCAATCACCTGCGCGCACAGGCATTAGAGCCATCCGTTCTTCTTATACCACTCAACGGCGAGCTTCACGCCGTCGGCGAGTTTGTAGTGCGGATGATAGCCCAGCTCGTCGCAAGCCGGCTCGATGTCGCAACGCCAGTTGCGCTGTTTCAGAATGTTATACTTGTCGTTGTTCAGAGCCGACGGTTTCTTGGTGATGTGGCTCATCTTCTCGCCGAGGAACGCCACGATGCGCAGCACCCATACCGGTGCCACGATGCGTAGCATCCACTTCACGCCCATCTCCTTCTTCAACAGGTCGCTGAACTCGGTAGAACTGTACACCTCACCGTCGGAGAGGAAGTACTTCCTACCACTCATGCCGCGGTCGAGAGCGAGGAACACAGCCTGCACCACGTCGAGCACATACACGAAAGTGATGTCCTGACGCTTGAAGCCCACGGCGAAGTCGACGTGCTTCTTTATGCTCTCAGCCATGAGGAAGTAGTCGGTCTCGCGCGGACCGTACACTCCCGTAGGGCGCAGGATGATGTAGGGGAAGTCGTTGCCAATGCTGTCGAGGTACTTCTCGGCGTCGAGCTTGCTCTTGCCGTACGCCGTATTTGGGCGCGGCGCATCGTGCTCGCTGATGTCCTGATAGGGTTGCTCCTCATGTATAGCACCGAACACGCTGAGCGAGCTGAGGAACACGAAGCGCTTCAGCGGCATCTTCAGCTCGATGAGCGCATCGACGAAGTTCTTTGTGCCCTCGGTGTTCATACGGCGGAAGTCGGCTTTGTCGAGACATTTCGTCACGCCGGCAGCGTGCACGATGTAGTCGAATTCGTGCTCACCGAGTTGCGCCTTCAGTTGCTCCTTTGAACTGAAGTCGAGCTCAATGAAATGTATGCGTTTATCCTGAAGGTATTTGCGCGATGTGGTTTTCCTCACTGCTGCCCACACCTCCATATCTCTGTTGAGGGCTTCCTCAACGATAAAACTGCCTATGAAGCCACTGGCTCCTGTTATAAGTATCTTGTTGGTCATTATTAATATTGGTACATAGTACAGGTTGCAAAGTTACTATAAAAAAACGAGTTAGCGAAATAAATGGCAACATCTTAATAGTTTCTCAACCATTATCTGAAAGCTTCATATTTCATTATTTTTAAGTATTGCTTACTTTTGTTGAAGATTGTAATTTTGCCAAAGAAATATTTATATATCTTTTTATAATCAATTAGAATTACAATAACAAAATTAATTCAGCTAAGACAATGAAAAAAAGAATTATGTTAGCGTTAGCTTTGATGTTAACTGCTGTTGCAACTCTAAGTGCTAAAAATGCGTTGATAATTGTAGCTCATGGATCTCCTATGGAGTCATGGCAGAAACCTGTGTTAGATCTCGAACCACTTGTAAAAAAACAGTTGGCTATGGGAAAACTAAAGGGAATAGATATCGTTAAGGTCGCACTAATGGAATATACAGAGCCTTCTGTAGCATCAGTAGTGAAAGCCTGTGAAGCAGAAGGTGCAGATACTATCTTTGCCCTTCCGGTCTTCATGGCACCATCGAGCCACACGGAAGAAGATTTGCCGAATATCCTCGGTCATAAATATAATCCCTATGTACTGGAAGAACTGGCAGAGGAACAAACGGAGCTGGTACATACCAAGACACCTATCATTCTCGGTCCTACGTTTTATTACAGTTACTTGTTAGAGGAAAGTATGTTAAACCGTGTGCAAAATCTCTCGAAGGATGCTTCCAATGAGGCTGTGATTTACCTTACTCATGGTGATCCAGAGCGTGATGGATTTTGGAAGGAAGTTCTCAAGAATGTTGATAAATACACAAAGGAGCATACAGAAATCGATTATGTCGACCATGCAGTTATCGAAATGGGACATGATTTTGCCAATGAACTGATGCCTTTATTAAGCAAAGCATCTCAAAAGAAAAAGCGAATTATTGTTCATGGAATATATTTGGTGTCTGATGTGAAGCGAATGGCAGACCGTCATAAGATGACAGAAGTTCAGAGTGACCTTGTAAAAAAGACAGGTGTGGAGATAGTCTATAGTGCTGATGGTATTCTTCCTGCTTGTACTCCACTTGTTGTAGATTGGATTGTAGCCCAAACAAACAAGTGGGTTGAAAGCAAACGATAGACTTTTTTAGGCATGAAGAAAATTCATTTGTGGTGTATTTTTACGTTTCTGAGTCTCTTCTTTTCTTTTCAAGAAGCTGAGGCTCAGAAACGAAGACTTTATGGCTATGTGACAGATAGCAACAATGAACCGCTTATAGGCGTGAGTGTCCAGATTAGAGGAACTCAGATAGCCACCATTACAGATGTTAAAGGGCGATACCAATTAAATGGTGATTTTGGTAAAGCCTCAGTCATTTCCTTTACCTATGTAGGATTTTCTCAAAAGAAATTGAAATATGATGGTCGTGAGCGAATAGACGTAAGAATGCAGACGGCAGAGAATAACTTGGGTGAAGTCGTAGTAAAGGCAAAGAGTAATATCAATGCCATCGACCTTCGTGCAAAGGTAGGAATTGTAGAGTCGGTAGATATGAAACGTCTCAGTGAAAAGCCAATGATTGACATGGAACTGGCTTTACAAGGTATGATACCTGGATTGAACGTTATAAATACTGGAGATCTGGGTAGTAAACCGCAGGTCAGAATACGAGGAAACTCGTCGTTTAGACGTGGCAATACGAGCAATGAGCCTCTCTATGTACTTGACGGAAAGATAATCTCGGCAGAGTCATTCTATAATCTAAATCCGCAGGATATAGCAAGCATAAAGGTCTTGAAAAATGCCACTGCTGGTGCTCTGTATGGTATAAAAGCAGCCAACGGTGTATTAGAGATAAGTTCACAGCGTGGTTATAAGGGAAAGATGATACTCACATATGGTATGGATCTTGGCTTGACGATGCGTGGAAGACGTGGTGTACGGCTTATGGATACGGAGGAGAAATTAGAATTGGAGCGTATGTTGCAAAATCCAGCAGCGCCAGGCTATCGTTTCAGTAGGGATTATTACGAACGTTATCATGCCTCCGACCCGAATAAAGAACAGTTGATTGCAGAGGGAGAAATGCGATTGTCTGCATTAAAGGGTATTCATACAGATTGGTTTAAGGAACTTATTCATAACAACTTCTATCAAAAGCACAATATGAGTATAAAGGGAGGAAACGGAAATACAACTTATTATCTGTCAGGAAACTATACATATCAGGGTGGAAGAATAGAAGGAAACAACAAACAACGCTTCAGTGTCAGAATGGGAGTAGACCAGCAGTTGGGTAAGATGGGTTATCTAATGATTGGTGTGTTAGGTGGATATGCTAAGAGCAATTCGCCTAATGGCTCATCGTATGATCCTACTTCGTTGGTTTATAATCTCAATCCTTATGAACAAAAGACAGGCGAACTCTATTCGTATCCTAATAGAACGTATAGAGATCTCACTCAACAGTATCAGAGCGATACTTCTGATAAGAATGCCGGAGTGGATATTAACTTAACGTTAACCCCATGGAAGGACTTGACATTAGCATATGTTGCGGGTTTAGATTACCTTCAAGATGACAGCCACAGTTTTACTCCTGCATCGTCTTATCAAGAACAAAATAGTGGCGTTCCTGTTAATGCAAGGGGAATCTATAGTCGGACTAAGGGCGCAACAGTCAATCTGTCGAGTAATGTTCGGGCTACTTACAGCCATGTGTTTGCTGGTGTTCATGATATAACACTGGGTGCAAACTTCGATTATTACCTTTATAACTATGATGCTGTAGGCATCACCGGATATGGAGTAGGTAATGTGGATGCTCCTTCTGCAATTAATAATTCATTGCATGGGTTACGTCAGCCATCTGTAAGAAATCCTCGTGACAAAAATGCACAGATGGGTATAGGTGTCGTGGCAGGCTATACTTATAATGCCATTTATGATGCTTACTTCACCTATAAGGCTGATGCTTCATCAATACTCCCATCAGACAAGCGTTGGAATTCGGCTTGGGCAGTAGGTTTGGGTTGGACACCGACAAATTATTCTTGGCTTAAAAGTAATAAGATTTTATCAAATCTAAACTTTAAGGCATCATATGGTGTCACTGCAAATCTCAATGGTGTGACGGTGTCTAATACAGTCGGGACTTTCATGTTTGGTGAGCAATCGTATGAAGATAGTCGTATATTGTCGTTATTGTCGCTTTATAACAAGAATTTGAAGGCGGAGCAGAATAAGTCCATGGATTTTGGCGTGACCTTAGAATTTATAAAACGCATTACGTTCAATATCAACTGGTATAACCGTCGCACAGAGCAAGCACTCTTGGATGTACCTATTGCTACAAGTTCAGGTTTCTCTTCTCTTAAGCGCAATATAGGTGTGTTGCAGAACAGGGGTATAGAATTGGGGATGAATGCTAAGATTTTAGACGGATTTGACTGCCGATTGTCAGTAGGAGGAAATATTGCCTATAATGAGAATAAGGTAGTAAGCCTCTATTGGACAGATAAACTTTATCTTGACGAACAATCTATAGTGCCAGATTATGAGGTAGGAAAGGCATATGATATGATATATGGTTTACACTCGTTAGGTATCAATCCGCTTACCGGTTATCCCGTGTTTCTTACTCCTGAGGGTGTTGAGAAGCAAGGGACGGAGCAGTTGGTGCGAAGCGACTTCGTTGCTTTAGGCCATCAGACACCACCTTATTCTGGCAGTCTCTATGCCAGTTTCTCTTATAAACAGTTCGATATGGATGTCTCATTTTATTATGTATATGGTGGAAAACAACGCTTTTCGTATCAGTATGTGCGCAATAGCGATAATGCCATATATAATGCTGTGCTTGGACAGACACGGAAGATGTGGTTTAAACGAGGAGATGAAAATAAGACATACTGGACTCCATTTTATACGCAAAGCATTGCAGAAGAGAATCTCGCACTCTATCCTAATACACGGACTGTGGGCAGCAGTGATTATATAAGGCTATCAAGTATATCGCTACGCTATAGGATTCCGTCTGATTGGCTTCATAAGATAATTCCATTCGTGAAATATGCAAATTTTGGATTACAAGGTTCTAACCTTTTTACATGGACAAGGTACAAGGAATCAGATCCAGAAAGTGGTACACTTGCAGGTACAATGTCACCAGTATTCACATTTAATCTCAATTTAACATTCTGATAATACGTTGCGAAATAGAGAGTTCTACTCTGAAACGCATTGACAACGCTATATGAAACAAAGTATATTAAAAATAAAAAGCATTTCAGTTGGCTTATGTCTGGCATCATTATACGCTTGTAGCCTGAATATTCCGCCACAAGATCAATTTTCGGATCCTGATGCAATCACAAATGTTACAAATGCACGATCTCTGTTAGCATCAGCTTATTCGTCTTTTCCTCACTATGAGTATGAATTCTCCTTGTTGGGAAACGACTTCGTTCCGACATCTCTTTCAATAAAGGATGTTAGTGTTTTGAATCTTTATAACTGGAATGATAAGGAAATCAGTAAACTTGCTCCAACTCTTTGGATAGATTATTATAATGTTATTGCCCAATGTGATGGACTTCTTGAACGTATGAATGGTGTGAAGACTGAGACGACAAACGAAGAGAAAGAGAAGCTTGCAATCACTTCTGAAGCAAAGACCTTAAAAGCATTGTGTTATCTCCAACTGTTAAAAATCTTTGCTCCAGCATATGATGTGAATCCTGATGCACCAGGGGTTATCCTGAAAAGCCAACTTGGAATAGAGAGTAAGCAGCGTTCTTCAATACGTGAGTGTGTAGTAAAGATTAAAGAGTTGCTTACCGATGCTGCGCAAGTAAATAACACTTCTTCTCGTAATGGATGGTGTTCACAGGATGCTGTGCAGTATCTGTTAGCTGATTTAGCACTCTATTCTGGTGATTATCAAGGTGCCATTGATGCAGGGGCTAAGATTTTGGCAAAAAGTAATGACGCTTATTTTACAGTGGAAGGCATTAATAGTTTGTGGGCTACAAATAGCTATTCAGGGCGTATATTTGCTTTTAATATTACCTCAACTTATTATGCAAGTATTCAATATAGTGTACAAGAAGGTGATTATTTCATGATTAATCCGCAGTTGTCTTTCTGCTCGTCTGATGTGCGGAAGGATTCATTTGTCTATCCTTTTTTGATGAACGGTTCTGTTAGGGAACTTTTAGGAAAGTATAATCGATGTAATAAGCTAAACCAGCCAACGGCTTATATCAATATAATGCGATATGCCGGAGCTTATTATATTGTCTCTGAAGCCTATTGTAGGAGAGGAGATACGGAAGCTGCACGCACCTTAATCAATCATTATTGGCATTGTATAGGTGTAGCAGAAGCCCCGTCGGGTATTTCGAATAAAGCCCTTTTAGACCTAATTATGGTTGATAAACAACGAGAATTTATAGGTGAAGGGGTTAATTTCTTCGATCTTAAACGTACTCATTCTGTAGATCTTAAACGGCAATCTCAATGGGGAAACGGTATTGTCGGCAGTGTGTCGCCAGATGATTATCGTTGGACATTCCCTATTCCTGTGTCTGAATATCGATTCAATAAGGTAGAACAGAATTCAGGATGGTCTTCCAATTAATGTATAATAGTACGAGAAACGATGAACAAGCGTATGTTATTTATGCTTTATTTCCATAATAATATAGATAAGATGAAGAAAAGATTTTTTCGATATACCATTTTGTTAGCTTTCATATTTGGTTTACTGTCTTCCGGACATACTTCAGCACAGTCCTCACGAAGTGGGTGTAGTACTATTTCTTTACCGAAAGGCTCTGTTGAGGGAAGATTGAGTAATGGATTGCGTTATATCATACAGCCTAATGCTTTACCACGGCATAGTGTTGAGGTGAGAATGATTATGAGTGTCGGTTCATTACAAGAGGAAAACGATCAGCGAGGTTGTGCACATTTTCTGGAACACTGTGCCTTTATCGGTACAAAACACTTTCCTAAACGTGCTCTTGTCGACTATTTTGAAGGTCAAGGTATGAAGTTCGGACGTGATATTAATGCCTTTACAGGGTTCGACCGCACTATCTATTGTCTTTCGTTACCTTATTATTCAGATAATAAAGAAATACTTGATACAACATTCCTGGTCCTTCGCGATTGGCTTTGTGGTATTGATTTTGATAATGAACGGGTAAAGAAAGAACGTAGTGTCATTGTGGAAGAATTGCGTGGATATCAGCAGAATGATGATTTCTACAGTCTCAAGATGGGACATAACCGTTATGCTGAACGTCTTCCGCTTGCTACCGAGCAGGAGATAAATAGCATTGATAGTAACCACTTGAAGACTTTCTATAAACGATGGTACGTTCCATCACATGCCACTGTGCTTATTGTTGGACCGGTTAATGTTACGGAAGTGGTGGAAAAACTATCTCAGACATTAGGTATAATACCTTCAGGCGATGTGGAGAAACCATTGACTAAGTTCCCTATGTATTACACCGGTGGAGCCAGTTGGATGGAGATTGCAGATAGCGTTCAGTATGAAGACAAATTGGAACTTATCATTCCGCATAATACTTGTGTGAGACAGACATTGCAAGATGCATTTGAGAAACAACGTAGGTGTATGCTTGTACATTGTCTGTCGGAGCGTTTTGCAGCAGATAGTATAGGATGTAATGTGTCAGATGACTGGTACTTAGCTGACAATGATCATTTCGTTTTATCATTTCGAGGTGCATCCACTGCCGATTTAGAACATCAGTTAAGTGCGGTGTCATCCGAGTGTCATCGTTTGTTGCGCTTTGGAGTACAGCATGATGAACTGCAACAACTTATTGGTGCACGCTTAGATAATCTCTTACCTGATACCACTCAACGTCTTTCAGAAAATATATGTGATGATTTCGTGGATTATATCACTGCTGGCGACCGTATACTTTGGAACCCCGACGAGGTGGAGTGGGTGCGACAGCAAGTTGTGAATACAACCAGTGCGCAGCTTCAACAGTTAATGAAAAGGCTACTTGATCAGTTGAGTCGGAACAGATTGTATGCCTATACTGATGTCAATGGTAGTTTAGGGGCGAATCGTCTCACTGCAGAAAAAGCAGATTCCGCATGGAATATAGGTGATAAACATTCTTGTACTCCCTATGTCTTTAGTAGGAAGGAGAAGCTTAATGAACCTCATGTTATAATTCCTTTATGCTTAACCCAATCTGCAGTTTTTATGCCAGATAGTATTGAAAACTATCATAAATGGACTGACATAGGAGCAGAGGAAATCGTATTGAAGAATGGATTGAGGATTATTCTTCGTCCAACGATAGACGAAGATTCAACTATCTCGTTAGTGGCAATAGGCAGGGGAGGCACAGCTGATCTATCGCTTCCAATGCAGTTGAAATTGCACGATGCTGTCAGCTATGTGGATATGGGTGGACTATATAAAATTCAAAATGACACATTATTGTCTGTTATGACACAAGAAAAGATTTCGATGACCGTGGGTATCGATAATTTCTGGCACCAACTCATGGCTTCTGCCCCAGCAAACAAAAGTACTGAATTGTTTAATTTAGTGTATCAAAAGATGTGTTTTCCTGGAATAAATCGTAAGGAATTTAAGGAGACTGTGACTGCGGAGATTGCAAACTTAGGTAAGGAAACAATCCTTGATAAGATGCTTGCACATGATGTAGACCGTTTGATGGCAGGTACGATAGATTCGTTGGTCGGTAATTCGTTAGATAATAGTAGAAGGTATCTTACTGCGTCTGTGTTAGATTCATTGGATATTGATACGTTGACAACCTATTATAAGAACTTATTTGCCGACCCTTCACGCCTCACTATAATTCTGACAGGTAACTTCTCAATGGAAGATGTCTTGCAAAAAGCTGTCGCTACGTTTTCTCAGATTGCTGTGCAGCCTTTACAATTACCACTGGATAACGCTCCTTTCCGCATAGGAAAAGAAGTTGTTAAGAAAGGTTTTGGAGGTGGAAATGATCGTCAAACACTGGTTAATTATATCTTTGCAGGCAACTATACGCCATCGCTTCAAAACTCTCTATGTATGAAGCTTATCCGCGACGTACTGCAAGATCGTGTGTTGAAAGTGTTACGTGAAAGAGAAAATCTTGTTTATTCGCCTTACGTAGACCTCTATTATGATGGTATTCCGCAGCAGAAATATCATTTTCAGATTACTGTTTCGATGAAGGATGATAATCAGCAGTGGGTTGAGAGATTGTTGAAGGACATAATAAAGCAGCTCAAGGCATCGCCCATCAGTACGTCCGAACTCGGTAAGATGAAGCGTTCATTCCTTGTCACAAAGGATAAAAATCTTCATGATAAGGCTCCTTCCGAATGGAAAACGGCATTAATGACACTTGTTAAGAATGGAGAGTCGCTGTATGATTTCGACCATTATGCTGAATGTCTGAACGATATTACGCCTAAGAAATTACAAAAGATGATAAACGAGATGATCGTTTGGGATAAAAGATATGTAGTATATAAAACGCAAATGAAATGAAGATGATAAATAAATTACGCTTACTTTGGGGTTTTCTCTGTATTTTTATAGTAGTGCCAGGAACCTCGCAGACACAGCCTGAAGCCTATCGTTTGTATGATGGTAAGGGGAGAGTTGTTGATTACGACCAATTGGTGAAGACAATTGCTAAGGTTGATGTGGTCTTTATAGGCGAGATCCATAACTGTGCAATAACACATTGGCTGGAGCTGAAGTTGTTAGATAGTCTCTACAAGATTCATGGGAAAAAACTGAAAGTGGGTATGGAGATGTTTGAAAGTGACAACCAGCTTGTCTTAGATGAGTATCTTCATGGACAGATAACAGGTGACCGTTTTGAGGAAGAAATGCGCCTTTGGCCTAATTATAGCACGGATTATGCATCTTTAATATCGTATGCACGTGATCATAACATCCCTATTGTGGCTACGAATATACCTCGTCGCTATGCTACGGCTGTAAAGGAACACGGTTTGAGCTATCTTGATTCGTTCTCAATAGAGGCTAAAGCATATATGGCACCACTCCCTATACACTTTCAGACAAATGAGAGTGTGGAACAAGGATTTGTACTTATGGGGTTAATGGGGAAGAATAAGAATGTGAACCCACGCCAGATTGCTGAGGCACAGGCGATTAAAGATGCTACAATGGCATGGCGAATAGCAAAGAATCTACAAGAAAAATTTATTCATTTCAATGGTAACTTTCATACAGATAATCATGAGGGAATAATTCCTTATTTGTTACAATACAAGCCAGAAACAACTTATATGGTAGTAAGAGCAGTCAGACAAGAGAATATTTTACGCTTGGAAGATGAGTATAAGGGTATTGCTGATTTTTATATCTGTGTGCCCGAGGATATGACGACATCCTACTAATGCATTCGTATTTAAGGAAACTATTAAAGGCAGGAATCTAAAATAGGATTCCTGCCTTTTGGTAGTTGTAAGGAAACTTATTCTACAACTACAGGGCGAATTGAACTTCCATAACGACAGTTCTCTCCGTTACTATCGTATACGCCATCATTGTCAAAGCTAAGACAGCGTGCGTGGTCTTTTGAATCTTCAAACAGAATGGATGATGTATAATAACCACCATATCCTGCATATTTTACGGCTTTTGTGTCGTCATATCGTGACCCTGCACAAGGTAGGAAAAGTCCTGTTGATATGTCGTCTTTAGTTAGTTCTTTAGGGAATCGAATGGTCATTGCAATATCTCCTTCTCCAGGTTCAGTTACTAAATACCCATAGATTTGTTTGTTTTCATCGACAGTTACATATCCGAACTGCCATTTACCTTTCTGTGTTAGGTCAATGATTTCTGTATAACGTGGTAGACGAAACATTCCCTTAGTAGCCCAATAAGCGATATCACCAAAGGTGGCCTGTTCAAAATCTGTGGTTTCATTAATGAATTTATCATCTGTATACATCTTTCCGGCAATATCGGTTTTTGTTGTGTTGCCATACACATCTTTCGAATAGGTGAGTGCATTACTACCACAAACTCCAAAGTTGAAATGGTCTATTTGGTCATCAGCCTGTTCTATTTCAAATTTATAGGCTTCCGTAGCATCTCTATGGAGACCGTAGCGTGGTTTGAAGTAACTCCACTGATGGTCTGCAATTTTCCATGTTCCTTTGTCGTATTGGAGGTTTCCTGTTGCCCACTTCACACCAAAGAGGGTGACATACTGTGGGGAAGGTTGTGGAGAAACACTTTCTTCAAAAGATATTCTTTCAATATCATCAGCAAGAATTTGTACGATATCACCACTTTTTTTGACTATCTTCATATTGTAGGTCTGTGCAGAGAGTGGTACGAATGTGAAAGAGAAAAGGACAGAGAATAAGTATTTTTTCATTTCTATTTATTTTAAAATTATTATTGATTGGTTTTATTTAAGTTGTTATTTTTCTACTGCTACTTTGATGTTTCCGTTTGGTGTGCAAATGATGTAGATACCTTTAGCGTAGAGTGATGTATCAATATCCATCATGCCGTCTGGAGACGACTGACCTTTAAATATTTGTTGACCTTTTAGATCCACGATACTTACAGTAGCTTTTTCTTTGAGTCCGCTTAGGCGAATATGTCCTGTAGAGTAATTTATTTGTGGTTTTTCTACATGCTCCATTGGCGTGGATATGCTTGTGCTAATGCTTTCCTCACTGAAAGTATAGCTGATTACATCTGACAGATCCGCTGTAATTGTTTTTTCAGTAGTAGTAACTGTCATACTTCCATTCGAAAAAGAAATCAAGGGTTGGGTTGAAAGCGCAAATTCAGCCTTTGACCCATTATGAAGTTCTATACAAAAGAATTGTACTGGTCCTGCAGCTTCTATACCAAGTGGTGTCATTAGCCAGCTGAACAGTAGAAGGAGTAGTTGTTTTCTTTTCATTATTTGTTGTTTTTATAGTTATATAATAAAATCATTGTACATAAAATAGCTTGTTAAATCGGGGGACTGAGATATAATAATCAATACAAATCTTCTTATAAACCTCTGTTCTGTAAGGTGTAAGTGACTCGTATCTGTTCGTAACCATTTGCTGCATCGAAGTCCCAAGGGAAGACAAATGACATAGTTCCATTGGTAAAGTTAAAAGACCCCTTAGGTTCTATCCAGTCCGAAGGTGAGTTTTTGAATGTGTCGTGACTGACATCGCTGACGGCAAGCCAGCGTTGAGGATCTATTGAACCGCCTGCCATGAGAAACTCATCAGTTATTTGGTAGCCTACAGTTTTGTCGTTTTCTTTTACGTAGATTATCGTACCTTCATCACGTAGTTTTTTCACCCTTTCCCAAGCTGAGAAATAATAGACAAAAGGCAACGCATAAATCATTTCATCATAAGCATTAGAACGTTGGACGATAAATTCAATCTCACCAGAGGATGGAACAAGCTTGATGTCGTCAAGTGTCATGCTGAATTGCTCCTTAGATGCGTCATATGCAATGGCTTGAACAATGGCATTACCGTATGGTTGCTGGAGAAAGAACTCATTGTCCTCTACAGTTTTACGTTTTAGAATGTCATAGAAAAATGAGGTTAGTCCCATCGGGTTTTCAATCATCTTTAATACCGGAGTCTCTTCTGTGGCTTTCTCGCTAAGAGTAATAATACTGAACCCTTTGAATGTTGCCTGTGATTCGCCTTTAAAGAAACTCTCTTTGTCCGCTGTATTGAATGAGACTGTTGCCTCAACGGGCACTTTACCAAGCATGGCGGTGATATCGAAGCCATACTTTTGCTTATATCCTTCAATAAGTTGTAGCTGCTGTGATGTTAATACAGGCATGTCAGAATCAGGTGTAATGGTGATTTTTACTCCTTCATCTGCCGCTTTTATATGGGGATTAGAAGTTTTTCCAACTTTTATGCTTATTGTCTTTGGAGTTGAGAGCATATGCTTTGCATTGGATTGTATTTTCACTATAGCTTCTTTTTGTCCAGCTTTGAAGTGTAGTGTGTTGTGGTCTATACGCACAATATTACTTTCATTGCCTGTCATGACGATTTCGATAGTTTCATCCTTATTGGGTGCAAATGCCATCAGTACATGAATATTGATACCCTCTGTGTCATCCTCTGCCATGAAGGCATTGCCAACAACAGAAAGAGTTACGCCGTTAGTCATCTCTACATTAGGGTTGTCATCATTGCTACAGGCTGTTATTATACAGGCAATAATGAAAAACATGGTGATCATTCTCATTAGTTTCATACTTGTTGTTAAATAGTGTTTTTATTTACTCTTCCCATTTTGTCCTCCATAACACTTTTTTTAGTATGTTATTCAGATTAGAATAAAAACATGATCTATTAAATTTGTAGACAGAGAACACTTCATAGGTTGAGGAGTTAATAACTTTTAGTGCTTGCAAAGTTATAATGAAATGATTGTTAGCGCAATACTTAAAAATAATGAAATGAAATCCAAATTACCATGACATCTTCAAAGAGATTATTTATGGTAGTAGACGAAAATATTTGTTTGTTGTCACGCAATGGATATTGTTCCTACGCTATGGGAACAATCGTTGGTTGTAGTTTAGCTCTAATGGTATGTTTTACAGGACAATAATAATAAATTATTAGTGTCTCGTTAAAGTCGTGGCCTGTTAAGTATTAATTAGATCACCCAGGAAAAGAGGAAATAGAGTTCTGTAATATTATTGAAATCAGTTCTTTTAAAGAAATCTACAAGTAGTGTCTTATCCATAAGAGAAAGGCTTATTTAAAAAGTTCCCTGAATGCATTGTATCCACAGGCGCATATATAGTAAAAACCTAATTGTAGGTGAGGGAATTTTGCCTCTCTCGTATATAAACTCTTTTCTATCGTCAGCTTGGGTCGACATCGAAAAATACGGTCATGGCTGCGTAGCGTTTGTCCTGCAGCAGTTGGGTGCGTGCTTCCGCCATGCACTGGCGTGCGAGCGCAAGGTTGATGCCCTGCTCGAGCTTGATGACAATCTTGCGTATCGACTCGGTCTTTACACGTGCCACAGCCGGCTTGTCGGGACCTAACACGCGGTCGGCGAACGCCTGTCTGAGACGCGAAGCCATCTCGATGGCGGCACTGTCTACGAGCTGCTCGTTGCGGTGGCGCAGATAGACATAGACGAGGTGGTAGAACGGCGGATAGCGGAACATGCTGCGCTCCTCGAGCAAGTCGCGGGCGAACGTCTGAAAGTCGCCCGCAACGACCTGCTGTATCACTGGCAGGTCGGCGCTCTTGGTCTGCAGTATGACGAGTCCGCGCTCGTCGCGCCTGCCAGCTCTGCCGCTCACCTGCGAGAGCATTTGGAACGCCTGCTCGTAGGCACGGAAGTCGGGATAGTTGAGCATAGTGTCGGCATTCAGAATACCCACGACCGTGACGCCCGAGAAGTCGAGCCCCTTGGTTATCATCTGCGTGCCGATGAGTATGTCGGTTCTGCCGCAGGAGAAGTCGTCGATGATGCGTCCGTAGGCACCTGCCGAGCGTGTGGTGTCAAGATCCATACGGGCTATGCGTGCTTCGGGGAACAGCTCGCGCACGCGGTCCTCGATCTTCTCCGTGCCGTAGCCTCGACCGAGCAGTTCGGTGCTCTCACAGTTGGGGCACTGCTTCGGCACGGGGTAGGTGTAGCCGCAGTAGTGGCAGGTGAGCAGGTTCATCGAGCGGTGATAGGTGAGCGACACGTCGCAGTTCTTGCACTTAGGCACCCATCCGCACACCTTGCACTCCACCATCGGCGCGAAGCCGCGGCGGTTCTGGAACAGCAGCACCTGCTTCTTGTTGCTGAGCGCCGTGCGCATCGCTTCGAGTAGGTCGGGCGAGAACGCCCCACGCATCATCTTGCGGTGGTACAGGTCTTTGGTATCTACAACGCGTATCTCGGGCATCGCCACATCCTTGTAGCGTGTGGTGAGCTGCACGTAGCCGTACTTGCCCATACAGGCGTTGTGGTAGCTCTCCATGGAGGGTGTCGCCGTGCCTAACATCACCTTCGCCCCTTCGTACATTCGGGCGAGCATGATGGCTGTAGAGCGTGCGTGATAGCGTGGAGCAGGGTCTTGCTGCTTGAACGAGGTCTCGTGCTCCTCGTCGACGATGACGAATCCGAGGCGCGTGAAAGGTAGGAAGACAGCGGAGCGTGCGCCGAGAATAACGTCGTAAGGTTCGCTGGAGAGCTGTTTCTTCCATATCTCTACGCGCTCGGCATCGCTATACTTTGAGTGGTATATGCCCAAGCGTGAGCCGAACACGTTCTGTAGGCGGCGTGTCATCTGCACCGTCAGTGCAATCTCGGGCAGTAGGTAGAGCACCTGCTTGCCTTCGTCTATTGCCTTCTTTATAAGGTGGATGTATATCTCGGTCTTGCCGCTCGACGTTACGCCGTGCAGCAACACTACGTTTTTCTCGTTGAATTGTTTCTGTATGCTGTCCTCTGCCGCTTGTTGCGCAGGGCTGAGGGGTTGTATGCGCTCGGGGTGATACTCGCCTGTGGTGTTCAGACGACCCACTTCGCGATGGTAAAGTTCGAGGAAGTTGCGCTGTATGAGCTGGCGCAGCACCGCATCTGATGCGTTGGCAGCGTTCTGCAGTTCGTCGCAGGCTATCTCGGCGATATGTGTCGGCGGTGTCTCGCCGTCAATCTCGCTCCAATGCGACAGCTCAAGATAGGTGCTGAATGTCTGATGTTGTTTCAGTGCACGCTTCAGGATGGTGAGCGCCATATGGAGCGATTGCTCCGACCGTAGGTTGGCGGGCAGCGTGACGCAGCGCACCGTCTTCGGGCGATAATTCTCTTCGGCTTTCAATCCGGCAGGAAGCGCGGCTTTGAATACGTCGCCAATGGGCGACATGTAGTAGGTAGAAATCCACTGCCATAGGCGTAGCTGCTGCTCGATGAGCACAGGCTCTGCGTCTATGACTTGGATGATGGGGCGTGTCTCGAACTCCGGCTTCTCGCTGTGCAACCGCACCGCCATCGCCGTGTATGTCTTCGACCTGCCTAAGGGCACAAGTACACGCACACCCATCCGCACCTGAGCCACTATAGGCTCAGGTACGGAGTATGTGAATGTTCCTTCTAAAGGTAGAGGGAGTATTACGTCTACGTAGTGCATTAGAAGTAGTATGCAAGGGCTATCTGCCAAGCATTGGTACGACCGCTCTTCTCGAACGGAGCTCCCAATATGTTACTTGCTGTTTTGCTTAATGTCACGTCGCCGGTCTTTCCGCAAGCGATGTTGTAGTTGGCTGTGAGCTGGAGGTGCTTCAGAACGGTGAAACCAGCACCAACGTTTACGCTGAACTGCGAACTCTTGAGCTTCCACTCGCAATCTGCACCAAGATCCTTGTTCTTATTGCCTACGTGGAAGCCGAACTGCGGACCTGCGAAGAAGAGCACGTTGGCAACACTACCCAAGCCGATGCTATAGCGCACGTTGATAGGAATGTTGATAGCCTGTGTCTTCAGAGTCTGCTTTGTGGGCAGTACGTACTGGTTTTCGTCAACATCTACCGCGAGTTCTGCCTCACGTTGGTCGTAGAGAGCCGAAGCGTCGATGCCAAGACCTACGAGCGGAAGTGTGAACTTCACAGTCGGACCGATGAAGAAGCCTGCACGGTTGTTGGAGTCGAGCACCTTTGAGCTGATGCTCATGCTTGTTACGTTCAGACCGCCCTTAACACCGAAGTTGATACCAGCATTTGCTGTGTTTGCCGTGAAAAGCATCGCAAGTGCGATGGCTGCTGATGTAAAGATCTTTTTCATACCTGTTTGTTTTGGGTTAATATTCAATTTACGTTTGCTTGATAACGTGGGGTAGTTGAGAGTTTTCTCAGTTGAGGAGGATGTGTCAGAACTAAAATATTGCATGAAAAGCTAACTGTAGGAGGCTACGGCATTCTTGCCGTAGCCATTAGCATTTGAAATACAAATATTCGCAATGGCTACGGCAAGAATGCCGTAGCCTCCTACGATTTGAATCGTTTGCTATTTCATTTTCCAAATATTATAGTTTTGACACACCCTCGAGAATTAGTGTCTCTGTCTGCGCACGCTGACGCGTGCTGCGCTGCCCGACGACTTCGAAGAGCTGCTCTGCGAGCGTGATTTCTTCACCTTCGCAGCCTTTGTCTTTGTTGAGGCTGCAGCACTTGCACGACGGTTCTTCTTTCTGATAGCCTTAGCCGCCTTCTTGTCCACAGTGGCGATGCTGTCGAGCGAGTCCTTCGGTTCGCCCGCACCCCACACGTGCTGCTCGAAGTCGGTAAGCTCCTTCTCGATGCGCTTCTGCTCCTTCTTCATAGCCGAGTCGGTGGGGCAGTACTGTGCGAGTGTCTTGCCGAGCATGTTCGTGGTCTTGTATATCTTGCCCTTGTACATGTTCTTCGTGAAGTAGTCGTCCATCGACATTGTGGCAGCGTTGTTGAGGTTGCTTGTCATAATGGTCTGCTTCGTGAGGAACGGTGCAAGGTCGTCGTACTTCACCCAGAAGAGCGGATAACTTGTAGCTGCGTCGCCGAAGTCGTCTTCGCGCTTGAGAATTGGGCAGAGGGCGAGCACCTTGGTGTGGAACGCCGAGTTGCGGTCGTCGTAGTAGGTAGCCTCCTTCACGTAGTAAGCCGTCACTTCGCGTGATGGTATGTCGCTATCGTCGATGCGTATGCCACGGTCGGTGCGCTCGTAGAAGATGTGATAGTTGTCGAGCAGCGATTTAAGGTTCACCTTTGCTGCGTCGTCGAACACCTCATTGCCGTCCAATCGGTACTCGTAGGCGGTGATGGAACGCTTCATCACGAGCTTGAAGATATACGTGAAGAGGTTCATCTGCGAACCTACCGGCTCCACCGGATAGTAGAGTCCGGCGTTGGCATCCTCCGTGAGGTCTATCTCGCGGTATATGTCGCGTCGCCATGTCACGTCCTCGTCCATCGCTTTCTGCGTAGGGAACGATATCTGGGCGCGCACGCTCAGTCCCTGGTCTTTCTGCTGTTGCTGCTGAGCCTGCTCGCGGCGACGTGCCGCAGGCTGTGCCGAAGCTATATCGGCACAGAAGAGGGCGGCGAGGAGTATTGTCAAGAATTTATTCATTGTTTTGTTTTTTGTTTTCTGAGAGTGGGCTATGGATTTTTTTAGCTTTATTTCACTATAACCTCCATTGATCCGTTCAACTTGCGTGTGATGCCGTCGGGGCCTACCGCTGTGATGCGCGAGATGTAGAAGCGCTTGCCTCTTGAGAGCTTGCGGAAGGTGTCGCGTTGGCGCTCCGAGAAGTTGCTGCCAGCCGATGCCATCGGCACAGCGTTACCCATGTTGTCGAAGAACACGGTCTCGAAGCTCACCACCTTGAACTGTATGTCGAGGATGCCGTCGTCGATGGCTGCCTTGATGCCCGGAGCGCTCATGATAGAAGCCTTGGCGAGTCCGCCGCCACGGAAGCGGTCGGTGCCGATTTGCATGTATGCTGCCGGGTCGGGGAGTTTACGTACATGGAATGTGAACTTGCCCATCTGGCGCGACTTGCCGTTGGCGTTGGATGCTACGGAGATAGTAACGTCACTGCCCACTGCCGACGGACGCGCTATGTACTTGCCCATGCCGATAGAGCGGAACGAACCGCCTGACATTGAAGCCGACACGGCGTTGAGAGGCACGCCCGGTATGCTGACGCTTATCGGGTTGTCGTAGCCGGCGTAGAGCACGTTCATAAGGTCAGCCGACACGGTTGCGCTTGGTGCGACGACGGTGTATTTCTGCGTGAAGTCGCGGCGGATGACGTTGCCAGCACCATCGCGCATGGTGATGTATCCGCCGAACTGATGCTCGCCGACGGCACCTGCCGTGAAGCGGTAGAGTCCGCTATTGATGCGCTGTCCGCCTACGTATATCTCTGGCTGTTGTGTGGTGTCTACGGCTGCCATGACGATTTGTGCCGAGAACTGGTCGCCACTGATGACGGTCTTCGACTCGGGTATGACGAATGCTGAGAGCTTGTTCACACGGATGTCCTTCATGTCGATGTTTGCCACGAGTGTGTGCAACACTTCGCCTTCGGCGTAGCGCACGTCGCTCTGCAGCTTCGAGAGCAGCGTTACGGCACCTGCTACGGGCATGTCCTCGAACATATACTCCTGCCAGTTCTTGCCGAGCGTGTTTGCGTTCTTCGGCACCTTTGTCGTGAGGTTGCTTTCTATTATCTTGCGCTGATGTGGGTCGGTAACCATCTTGAGGATACGCTCGCGGAACGTGTTGATGGCATCGTAGAGCTTCTTGCCCTGTCCGGTGCCCGGTGCGAGCATCACATGACTTGCTGCTTCGAGGTTGTCCTTGCTCTTTATATCATAGATATTACCGTCCTTGCCGTCAGCCTCGCGCACAATCTGCACTTTCAGTGCCTGTGCGAAGTTGTACAGAGAGTCGCTCATGCGCTTCACCGTCGTAGCCTTTTCGAACCACTCCTTCACTTTCTGTGGGTTCTTATTCATCTGTTCGGCGAAGTTGTTGTAGAGCACCTCGTTCTCCTTTGAGGAGTTGGCAGTGGTACGGTTCAGACTCTCCTCCACGATAGAGAAGCCGTTGAGCACTTCCGAGGAAATGTTCAGGGCAAGCATCGCCATCAGCACCACATACATGAGGTTAATCATCTTCTGGCGGGGGGAGATATGTTTTTTCTTTATTGCCATTCTTAGGTTTTTTACCTTTTTACTCTTTTACTTTTAAGTTCATGTTGACAGTCATCGCCTCAATCATGCGAGCATAGATGCCGTTGAGCTGCTCAATCTGCTCAGCCATGCGCTTGCTCTGCTCGTTGATCTGGTCAATAGTGCCAATCTGCTGGCTTGCGCCCTTAAGCTGCATCTCGTATATCTTGCAGATGCCGGTGAGTGTGCGGTTGAGATTCTCCATTTCCTCGCTGTCGCGTGTGAGTCGTACGCTCTGGTCCGACACCTTCTGCAGGGTCTCGGTGAGTCGCTTGAGCTCGTCGAGATAGTTTGCCTGTGCGTCAGCCAGCTGCATAGCCACCTCGTGGTTGGCTGCCAGTTCGGCTGCTGCAGCGGCTGTCTGTGCAGCTTCGGGCGATACAACGGTCTGTGGGGCACCTACTGTAGTCTGTGTTGCGCCTACTGTAGTCTGTGCTGCGCCTACTGTAGTCTGTGTTGCGCCTTCAGAAGCCGGTGCTGCGCTAACATTAGCTGTGTTTGCAGTGCCGCCACCTATTATAATAGTGCCACCGCCGCTTACGCCAGCACCACCGACAACAGAACCGCCACCTGCAACTTGTACGCCGGCGTTGTATGCAGCCTCTGCTTCTGCCTCCTCGCGGTCTATCTCCTCTTCGTCGATGTGCGTAGGGAGGTCTCTGCCTTCCTGCGTCTTGTCGAACGGACGGTCGAAGGCTGAGATGAAGAACACGAATACCTCGGTGCCCATACCTGCGAAAAGCATGATGTTGGCACCCGGCAGGTGGGTGAGCTTGAAGAGCGTACCAAGGATTACGACTGAAGCACCCCAGCTATATGCGTAGTTGAGGAATGTCTGTCCGGGGACACTGTCCATCCACTTCTGCAAGTGGTAGACTATGTTGAATTTGCTGTAAATTGTCATATTTCTTTATTTTTTATTGTGAGAATATATAGGTTTGTGAGTGTTGTGTAGATATCTCACCACCTCAACTTCTCACCATCTTCAACTTACTTCTTTTTTCCTTTTGCTTTAGCACTTGATGTGTTTGCTAAGCTGCGTACACAGCGGAAGCCGATGTAGCAGCGTGGCTGGTTCTGGTATTCCCATGTGCGCCATGCTGAGCGTATGAACGACTCGGGATCTTTCCACGAACCACCGCGTACGCTCTTCTTCTTGAGTCGGTAGGGGTCTTCTTTTGCTGCGTTGTACTGTAGGGAAGGGTTGAAGTCGTTCATCGCCTCTACGCCTGCCTCGGTGTACACGGTGCTTGTCCATTCGGCTACGTTGCCTGCCATGTCGAAGAGTCCGTTGCTGTTAGCTCCGTATATGCCCACCTTCGATGTGATGAGGTTGCCGTCCTTGGTGTAGTTGCCACGGTCGGGTTTGAAGTTGGCGAAGAAGCATCCGTCGCCGCTCTTCACGCTTTGGTCTTCCCACGGGAATTCAGTGCCTTCCTTTCCGCGTGCTGCATACTCCCATTCTGCCTCTGTCGGCAGGCGGTAGCGCTGCACGTAGCGTGCCTCCGGGCCGAGTCCTTTCAGCAGATAATCGGTGCGCCATGCGCAGAAGGCGTTTGCCTGCTCCCATGTTACGCCCACTACGGGATAGTCGTTGTAGGCAGGGTTGGAGAAGTAGTTGCGCAGATATGTCTCGTTCTCGGCGTTTCGGAAGTCGTTCACCCAACAGGTGGTGTCTGGATATACATTTACTATATATGTGTTGAGGAAGTCCCACGGACCACTCAACGGGCGGTTGATAGTCTCGCGGACGATGCGTCCCTCGTCGTCGATGTATGCGGTGTCCTTTGATATCATCACCACCTCGTCGGGGTTCACCTCGATGTCGGTGTTGAGGTTGCGCTCCTCGGGATTGAGTCGGTTGCGACGCAGAGCAGCTGCAGTGTAGTCGTACACCTCGTAGCGGTAGTTCATCTGACGGTAGTCGAGCATCTTCTCGCCGGTGATAGGGTTACGAGTATATACGCTCTCGATAGCGCGTAGCTCGTCCTCGTTGGGTTTGCGCGGCAGTTGCTTCTTCCAGTTGAGGTGTGGTGTGACGGGGTCGCCGTTCTTGTCCTCGGTTATCATGTATGTCTCGTCGCCACCGTACTGTGGATCGGCGAGGCGTGTGCGGATGATACTGTCGCGCACCCATACCACGAACTGCTTGTACTTGGAGTTGGTCACTTCGGTTTCGTCCATCCAGAAGCCGTCTACAGAGATGTCCTTCACGGGTGTCTGCTTACCCCACAGGCTGTCTTGCTTCTCAAGACCCATGCGCAGGTAGCCGCGTCCTACGCGCACCATGCCGTAGGGTGCGGGCTCGGCGAACGAGCGTCCGCTCACGCCCACCACTTCGCCACCGCGTCCTGCCGACGAGGCTGCCTTGCTGCCGAAGCAGCCGGTGAGTGTCATGGTGAGTGCCATGATGCTTAATAGTAATATGCTTTTTGTTGCTTTCATCTATGGTTGTTTTTTTGTTTTCTTTTTGAGGGGTGAGGGTAGGAGGGTTAAGCCTATCTAAGCCTCATTAGGCCTTTCTAAGCCGAGGGGCTACAACACTCTCACGCTCTTGTGCATGTTCTTGCCCTTCTTCTGTAGGTTGAGATCCATCTGGTAACCTACGAATATCTCGTGGCTTCCGTTGCCGGGGTTGATAGCCGAGGTGTATATCTCGTATGAGTAGCCGAGTACGATGCCATGGAACTTGCCGCCGATGAGCACCGTTGTGGATATTGTCGGGGCGTAGCTGAGTCCGGCGTAGAACATCTTCTTCTCGTTGGTGTAGGTGAAGCGACCAGTGATGTCGCCACGATAGCCCGAGAGGTCGGTGCGAAAGAGGAACGATGGTTGGATGCTCAGGAACGGGTTGCGCAGACGTATCGTTGCGCCACCAGTGAGGTAGTAGGTGGCGTCTACCTGTAGCTCGTTGGTCTCGCCGAGCTGTACACAGGGCGAGTTGAGGTGCTGTGCCGAGATGCCTACGTACCAGTTGCGGTGCGAGTAGTAGAGTCCGGCTGCAAGGTCGAGCGAGTTGCCCTCTATCTTTGACGACGAGAAGGCAGGGTCGTTCGACTCCTCAAGGTCTACCTTTGTGCCGTCGAATGTCTCGCTGAGCAGTCCGGCGGAGATGCCGGTCGACAGTTGTCCGCCGAACAGTTTGAACTTGAAGGCGTATTGCAGAGCGAGGCGTTTGTGGCTGAACAGACCAATCTGGTCGTTCATCAGCTGTATGCCTGCACCATGAAACTGCTTCAAGAGCAGAAACTGTGCGTCGGCACCAGCGTACATCGTGTTAGGGTTACGCTTAAATCCAGCCAACTCCATGGCGTAGGCAGCCGCGATGTTGAGCTTCGGCGACTTGCCCACGGCTGCGGCATTGAACGAGGGTTCCATGTCGAAGTAGTGGCTGAACGATACGTCGTACTGGGCTTGACTCTTCACCGAGACAAGCGATAGTATCGTCGTTATTATTATGTATCCGCGTTTAAACACGTAAGTATAACGTCTGTTTATTAATATTATTGTGAAATGGCGAAGTTTTTTGCTTCGCGAGGTTTACCAATGGCTGTCTTTGCCGAATATCTTGCGTATGCGGTTGACGATTGAACGCCCGATGTGTGCGAAGTTGCCGTAGCGCAGATTGAGCACCAACTCCTCCATTGAGCGTCCGAACTTTATCCATCTATGTCCGTAGGCGTATGTGCGGTACACCTGCTCCTTGAAGTCGACATCCTCTATCACATACGGCGGATGCTTCAGTTCGCCCTCCAGCTCGAAGCGTTGCATGGTGAACAGTCGGCGCAAGCGGCGTGGCATGGTCAGCAGCGAGCCGGTGTAATGCGTGGAGCCGTCGGTGGCTCCGAGGTTGTTGATGAGGTTGTGCGAGGGCATAATGGCGAGTCCGGAGTTCATCACCATCGATGCCCAGAATATCGTTTCGTAGTATTCCTTGCCCGATGCGCGATGGTCGTAGCAGGCGCGTAGCGTGTCCTCGCAATAGCGACGTTGGCGCATTATCTTTCTGAGCTGTCGCATCGCCGTGCGGTCGTCGAGGAACGGATAACCTGGCTCCCATTTGTCGATGACGCGACGCCACGATGCCCATCCCCAGATTGAGAATACGGAGGTGAAGAGGTAGTCGTAGGGATAGTCCTTAAGCTGCTCTTCGGGGTTGAAGCCTGCAATCATCCAAATGCGCTCGTCGTTCTCGTAGCGGTCGAGCATCTCCTTGCAGAACGTGAAGAACGACTGCGACGGCACGTCGTCGTCCTCGAGCACTATGCACTTGTCGACGAACGAGAACGCCCACTTCTGTGATATGTACTCCGAGGGGTCGCAGCCGTAGTTGCGCTCCTGGTAGAGGCGTTGTACGTCGCACTCCCAGTCGATATTCTCTACTACGCGGCGGCAGGCTTCAATGCCAGCCATATCGCGCTCACCGCGCGGTCCGTCCTGATAGAGGAACAGCTTCGAGGGACGCGCCTTGCGCACTTCCGCAAACACCTTGCTGAGGTGGTCGGGGCGGTTGAAGAAGAGGATGAGTACTGCTACATCAGTCTTGTATGGTTGCATAAGCGTTGCGATTTGGTCTATTCAATTCTACAAAATTACAGAAATTTGACTACAGAACGGCAAAGCTATGATGTTTTTTTCGCATAACCCAAACTTTTTCAGTAACTTTGTGCAAACATATCAGTATAAATATGAAACTTATCATCACGATAGACAATACGGCGATTGTGTTGCAGACCGACTCTGCGGATGGTGCTGCCGAGCGCGAGGTGTACAACCTTAACTCTGGTATCTCCATAGCAGCCAACCTGCGACAGGCTCTCTCCGTGTGCGCTTTGTTGCGCAACCCGCGTCTGTACGACCGTGTCACGGTGGTTGTCGACACACCGACGATGCTCATCCCTGAGGACGAGTACACCTCGGGCAGTGCTACGCTGCTCTATCGCAACGCGTTCAGTATGTTGCCAGCCGACGAGGTGCAAACATCGCCACTCGATACATTGGGCGTGGTGCTCGCATTCGCCGTGAACAAAGACCTGCATTTCGTGCTCAACGAGAACTTTCGCTACGTGTGTTTCGCGCCTCGTCTTGCCTCCACACTCACTGCGCTGAGCCAGCGTGCGTATGGCGGCTTTCAGGAGAAGCTGTTCTGTGTGTTCAACGGCAAGGATATGGATATAATAGCGTTCCGCAAGCATCGTCTGCGCTTCTGCAACTCGTTTTATATCGGCGACACACAGGATGCTGTGTTCTACATCATGAGCGTGTGGCAGCAACTTGCCATGCGCCCCACCGACATACTCGTCGTTACTGGCAACGCAGAAGAACCAGAAACACTGAAAATCAAGCTTGAGCAGTTTGTGAAGAATGTAAATGAGTTGTAGGAGGCTACGGCATTCTTGCCGTAGCCATTGCAAATGGCTGTAACGATTATATTCTGTTGCCAATGGCTACGGCAGGAATGCCGTAGCCTCCTACTAATTTCACCACCTCAGCATCTCACCACCTCACCATAACACCATTTCAACATCATATTATGCGCATAATAACAGGAAAATATAAAGGGCGCCACTTCGATATTCCGCGCTCGTTCAAGGCTCGTCCTACTACGGACTTCGCCAAAGAGAATATCTTCAACGTGATCAACGGCTACGTGGACATGGAGGGTGCGCAGGCACTCGATCTCTTTGCCGGCACTGGCAGTATATCGCTCGAGTTGCTTTCGCGCGGTTGTGCTCCGGTGATCAGTGTGGAGATGGATCGCGACCATGCTGCGTTCATCCGCGAGTGTATGACGAAACTCGACACCAAGGATAACATCCTTATCCGTGGCGATGTGTTCCGCTTCATCAAGTCGTGCAAGCAGCAGTACGACCTCATCTTTGCCGATCCGCCTTACGCTCTGCCCACGCTGCCTACCATTCCGCAGCTCATCCTCAGCAAGGGAATGTTGCGCCCTGGCGGACTCTTCGTCTTCGAGCATGGCAAGCATAACGACTTCTCTGATGTGCCGGGCTTCATAGAGCACCGTGCCTACGGCAGCGTGAACTTCTCGCTGTTCAGAGCAACTTTAGGGGGTGCACTTGTCTCAAGTGCACCAACCATGTAGTTTTTAGGGGGTGCACTTGTCTCAAGTGCACCAACCGAGTAGTTTTAGGGGGTGCATTTGTCTCAAGTGCACCAACCATGTAGTTTTAGGGGGTGCACCATTATCTTGGTTGGTGCACTTGAGACAAGTGCACCCCCTTAAAGTGCACCCCCTTAAAGTGCCCTTACAAGTGCCCCTCCCCTAACGAAAAGAGCAGAACCTCGATATCGAAGTTCTGCTCTTTTCAGTTTTTATTGTTGTTAGTTGGAACTAATAGTGTGATTAAGCACGTTCCGCACCGACCGACGCAGACATCCGCACCGACCGACGCAGACATCCGCACCGACCGACGCAGACATCCGCATCGACCGACGCAGACATCCGCACCGACCGACGCAGACGTCCGCACCGACCGACGCAGATGCTTCAAGTTGCAATGTGCTTTTGTCAAAGTTCATTGCATTCCTGTAGTTCTTACCCTTCTAACGGTTCGTTTCTATTCTCTGCATTTTAGGCAAGATGCGTGTCTTCGGGTTGAATGTGTACGGAGCGAAGCGCATTGTCACCACGTGCTCGCCGGTAGGAGTCTTGAACTGCGGCAGACAAGAGTCGCCACCGCACGAGTGGTTGCCGATGCCACGCTGCCAGAAGTCGAAGTGAGCGAACACCTGCTCGCTGCGTGTCAGGTCGTAAGGATGCTTGCCACCGTAGAACACGTCGTAGTTGAACTGCTGGTCGTCGTAGTGCGAGAGCGAGAAGGAGAGCTGACCCTCCACCTTCATGTTCAGTCCAACGCCGTTGCCATTGTTCTTGAGCGTCATCTCGCGCAAGCCCTGACGGTCGCCCATGGTCTGCGGAGCCGACTGCTCCTCGAACATCTTGTCTACCGATGTGCGGTACCAGCCGAGCAGTGAGCCACGCTGGCGGTCGATATAGTTGGAGCGCGGACCCTTAGCGTAGTAGAGCACGCTCTCGAAGCCCGGTGCGAACTGCATTGTGATGCCCACGCGGCGTGTCTCCTCCGAAGAGTTGTTGAACGCTACGCGCATGTCCACCTCGCCGTTCGGATAGATGGTGTACAGGATGTGGTGGGTGTCCTTGCCGTTCGATACGGCAGTCTCAACGACCACGTTTTTGCCTTGCTTCTTCGGAGCCTTCACGAGTGTCTTCTGACCAGAGAGCGCACCCTCCTCCTTGTTCTCGTTCTCGGCTACACCGCCCGTTGCGCCGAGCGAGATGTTGTCGTTGGCGATGCGGCGGAAGCCGTTGAAGTCGGGGCCTGTTGACGGCATAACGATCTGCTTGCCATCGAATGTCCACTCGGCGATGGTGCCGTCGGTGTCGAACTTGATGCTGAAGTTCTTGCCCTCAACACTGTTGCCCTTCACCTTCAGCTTGCCCTTCTCGCTGATAGCAGGCAGAGCGATGGTGTTGTGCTGCACGTATGTCGGGTCGGCTACCGACGGACAGTTGGCAGCTGCGTCTGCTGTGATGCGGAACTGCTGTGCCGCGATCACGTGGGCGCGGTTTGCCCATGCGGTCTTGTCTTTAACTTTGAGCTTGAAGGTGATGATAATCTCCTTGTCAGCCGGAACGTTCACGTCGTACGGAATCTCTACCACGCATGTCTCGCCCGGCTTGCACTGCAGGTCTTTCACTGCGCCGTGAGCCAGGTTGCTCTCTCCCTCGCCGCGTCCGCTGATGCTCCACGAGAGACTGTAGTTGCTCAGGTCGGTGAAGGCGAACTTGTTCTTCAATGTGAGTTTATGATTAGCGAACGACACGAAGTCGACATCGCGATACACGTACCTCACCTCGTCGAGCTTAGCCGTCCACTCGCGTCCCGGAGTGATGATGCCGTTGCTCATGAAGTCGCCCTGGAAACCGTAGTCGCCGCGGTTCATCTTAGTATAGTCGTAGCCCGAAGTGTAGTAGGGTATACCCGTCTCAGGGTCGGTCAGCGGCTGACCAGCCTTGATGCGGCGTGTGTCGTAGATGCCCTGATCTACCCAGTCCCAAATGCAACCGCCCACGATGCCCTTGCTGTTCTCTATCACGTCCCAGTACTCCTGCAGATTACCCACAGCCTGTCCCATGGCGTGAGCGTACTCGCAGATGAAGTAAGGCTTGTTGTGCAGTCCGTCGCGCTGCTCAATCAACTTGCTTACCACGGGGTACATGTCCGAACCGAAGTCGGAGTACTTCTCGCCGTGGTTGCAGCCCTCGTAGTGAACCCATGCGTCGCGACGCGGCAGCAGGCGCTTCACGCAGTCGTATGTAGCCTGGAAGTTGCAGCCGCCGCCCGACTCGTTGCCGAGCGACCAGAACACCACGCTCGGGTGGTTGCGGTCGCGCAGCACCATGCGTGCCGTGCGGTCTACGTATGCAGCCTCCCACGACGGTATGTCAGAGATGCTCTGGTTGCCGTGACACTCCACGTCAGCCTCGTTCATGCAGTAGAGTCCGTAGTAGTCGAACATGGCGTACATCTTCGCCTGGCGCGGATAGTGCGATGTGCGCACGGTGTTCACGTTAGCCTTCTTCATCAGCTCCACGTCGCGCAGCATTGTCTTCACGTCGATGGCGTGGCCCAAGAGCGGATGGATATCCTGCGTGTTCACACCCTTGAAGTAAACACGCTTGCCGTTCACGTAGATGAGGTTGCCCTTCTGCTCCACAGCGCGGAAGCCGTACTTTGTAGAGAATACCATCTCCTCGCCGCCGTTGTTCAGCTGGCGCACGATGACGGTGTAGAGCCACGGGTGCTCAGACGACCAGAGCTTCAGGTCCGTCAGACCCTCGAAGTCTATAGAAACAGTCTTCTGCGCGTCCTTCGCTGTCAGTGTCACAGCCTGCTGCTTCTTCGCAACGAGTTGACCTGCGGGGTCGAGCAGCTCCACTTCGAGCGTCTTGCTTGCGCTCTGCTTCAGCGAGTTGTCTACGGTCAGCTCCACGTTCATAGAACCTGCGGTGTAGCCTTCGCTGAGCTGCGATGTTATGTAATGGTCGCTTACAGCCACCTTCGGAGTAGCCATGAGATATACGTCGCGGTGGATGCCGGCGAGGTGCCACATGTCCTGACCCTCAAGGTACGAACCGTCCGACCAGCGGTACACGCGCACCGATACGTTGTTCTCGCCCTTGCGCACGAGTGCCGTCACGTCGAACTCGGCGTCGGTGTTCGCACCCTCAGAGAATCCGGCGTACTTGCCGTTCACCCATACCACGATGGCACTGCACGCTCCGTCGAAGTGGAGCACTACGCGCTTCTCCTTCTCCCAGCCCTCAGGCAGGTTGAATGTGCGGCGGTACGAACCCACAGGGTTCTTGTCGAAGTTGTCGTCCATCGCCTTGATGCGCGGTGGGTCGTTGTGGAACGGATAGCCCACATTGTTATATACAGGCACATCGTAGCCAGCCATCTCCCAGTTGAGCGGCACCTTGATGTCGTCCCAAGCCGATACGTCAGCGTTGTCGGCATAGAAGTCCTTTGCTTCGGGCTTGCCTTGCTTCCAGTCGGCTGTGTAGCGGAACTTCCACTCGCCGTTGAGCAGCAAGTAGTCGGCACGCTCCGGCGTGAGCCACGGCATGGCGTAGCACTTGTCTTGCATCATCTGCGATGTAGACGAGTAGGGTATGAACGTAGCGTGTGCCGGGAGCTTCTGGTCCTCAAACTTCTGCTCGTTCTCCACCCATGAGTCAACCACCTCGGCGATGTCCTTCGTTTCAACCGCATGGACTATCGTAGGCACGTCCTTCTTTGTCTGACGCTTCGCCTTGCGCTGTCCGTAGGCTGTGCCGCTGCATACTAATGCTGCAACAGCCACTAACAATAAAGTTCTCTTCATGTATTTAGGTTTTTTGATTTGTTTTCTGAATAGTTGCAAATTTACTATTAATTTGGGAGTCGTACAAATTTTTTAAAAAAAGTTTAGTAAAGCTATTGTAGTATCAAAATTAATTTGTACCTTTGCACTCGCTTTTAAGACAAAAGCTGTCGGGTGGTTACCAGAGTGGCCAAATGGGGCAGACTGTAAATCTGCTGGCTATGCCTTCGGTGGTTCGAATCCATCACCACCCACAGAACACGAAAGAGGTGTATCAACATTGTTGATACACCTCTTTTCTTTTAGGGGGTGCACTTGTCTCAAGTGCATCAAATGATGTCCATAGCAAGAAGTGCACCAAATGCTGTCCATAGCAAGAAGTGCACCAAATGATGTCCATATCAAGAAGTGCACCAACCGATACAGCATAACGAAGGCTGGAAGATAGACTGGGAGATATTCCGATTTGCATGATATCTTCCAGTCTTTATTGCGCTTATACAGTGTCGGTTAGATGCTGTGCTGGGAGATATGGCAGATTTTTTCGGCTAACGCATTTATGATAGGAAAACGCAGATATGAAAAAGTGGGATTGCGACTGATGCGCAATCCCGCTTTTTATTTTTTATATGTTTGATATCAAAAGTTTACTTTGTAATAAACCCTCTTGTATGGGTTTTAAGCTTTATTGCTTAGTCATTGTGGCTTTCTTGTTCTCTTCATCGAGAACAATCTTGTATGTACCAGCCTTCACTGCGATGTTGGCACCATTCTGCTCAAGAGCGTCAAGCGAGCCACCGAAGTTGCGGTCCCATGCGCCATCCCAGCGGAACGTCAACTCACCATCTGTGAGAGTGGCGATAATAGACCATGTCTTTGTGTCTGGATCCCAGTCCATCACCTGACCAGCGTCCCAACCACCGGCTGTAGCGCTACCGATGATTTCCCAACCTGTCTTTGTCATTGTGGCTGTGTTCTTCTTCAAGTCAACGAATATCTTGAAATAGCCACCTACCGGCACTGGTATATCAGCACCATTGCCAATGACGAAGCTTGCGTAAGTGTGGTTCTCGTCCCAGTTCATATCGCCTACGACACCAAGCCATGAGCCGTCGTAAAACTTAAACGTTGCACCCGACGGGATATAGTATGTACCACTAAACTTGAAGTCGCGTGCTTCTGACTTTAAGACAAACTTCTCTGTGTCTTTATCCCAATTATTGAATGAGCCAGGCATTGTGATGCTTGCAGCTGACTGCTCGATGTCGGTTTCCTCAAGCGAGTAAGTGTACTTACCTGCGTTGGTGACGTCGAGTGTTACGATGTAGCCGTGCGCCTTGGCTATCTTGATGTTGCTGCCTTCGGCAACGAGTCCGTGCTCTGTACCGTCAGAGCCGAGGTTGATTTTCCAGTCGCCAGCGTTACGGAACTTGAATTCCTTGTCGCTAAGCGTTGTTATGCAAGTCCACTTGCGAGTAGTTGCGTCATACTCCATCGGTGTGTCCTTATCCCATCCGCCAGATGTAGCATCACCGATTAAGCACCATGCAATGCTTTCTTTCTGCTCTACACTGCCGTCTGCACCGACAGTAATTCTTGCGAAGCCTTTTTTCTCCACTTTCTGCTCCTTGGCAATAACTCTTGCAGGGTTTGCGCCATCCAGAACTGCGTATGTAGCATTGTCTGCATCAAACTGTGCGAAGCCTTCATATTTGCCGTCACCATCAGGGTCACCAATGATGTAAGCCTTCAGGAAGTCCCAATTAGGATAGTTCTCCGCAACGTAAGCATAAGCCCATGTCAAGCCCTCTGTTTTCGGGTCGTAAGGAGTGACGGTAAACTTAATTGTGTTGGAAGCATCGTTGGTATAAGTCTTGTATGTAGACGACTTCATCGATACTGTGTACTCGCCAGCCTTGCCTGGCATTGCACCTGTCTGAGCCATGAAAGCATTCATCTGCTCATTGGTGAGGTTGAGCTTCGTGTCGTTGGTTGTCTCGCCGATAACGACGCTCTTCTGTGTGGCGTTGTTGGTGAGGGTAACCTCGTAATTGACGATAGCACCCTTGCCATAGCTTGCTTTCTCCCAAGAAATCTCGGGGAACTGCTCGGCATAGTTGTCCTTGCTGATGACATATTCTGAAGGGGTGATAGCATTCAGCGAGGCTGCATTCTCGAGTTCAAGCACTGGTGTTGTGTCATCGTCGCAAGAGGCGATTATAGCAACACTGGCAGCCATGAACATTATTGACTTGAATATATTTTTCATTGTCGTTATTGTTTATAGGTTGTATTAGTCCGTTTTTTCTTTATCTCATGCGAACTCGTTGTGAGCTCGCATGAGTGAACCATTATTGGACTTTCTATTCGATTAGTTCGTATAACCTGGGTTCTGTGTGAGGTTAGAGTTGCTCTGAAGCTGTGTCAAAGGAACAGGATATACATTGAAGTGAGCATCGAAGTCCTTACCTTCCTTTACACCACCTTTCCAGTCCCAGTTGTAGCCTGTAGTTCCACCGAACTTGCCGAAGCGCACGAGTGTTGTGCGGCGCATACCCTCGAAGTAGAACTCGCGTGCCCATTCGTCGCAAAGCTCGTCGAGCGAGTAGCCACTTGTTACATCGCGTGATGCATCGGCATTGGCACGAGCGCGAAGATCGTTGACAAGGCGTGTTGCCTCACCCGATGTCTTGTTGCCATTAAGGTGTGCGTCAGCCTCTGCATAGTTGAGGTAAGCCTCTGCTACACGCATGAAAGGCCAATCCATATCGGCAAACTTTGAATCAACATGAGCTGGGCTTGATGCCTCTGCATTGTAGTTGATGAACTTAGCCACGCCGAAGCCATCGGCAGACTTGGTGATGTTTGAGATTTCGAGCGGACGATCCTCGCCCCAGAATATAGCGCGGTCATCATTGGCAGCTTTTGTCATCTCCTTAGAGCTTGCGTTAGGTATATCCTTACCCTCGAAGAACTTCTTGATGAGCGAAACGCGTGGGTGAAGACCAATCCAGTTCTGACCGGTACATCCGTTAGAACCATTAGGGTCTTCATCGGCATTAGCGTGCATGTTAGAGTCGAAGCAGCCTGCGATGAGGAAGAGCGAGTTGCCGTAGCTGGCTGTCTTGCCAGAGATGTTCACGATTGGGAAGATAATCTCGTTGGCAGCTGATGTCTCCATGTTGTCGCCCATGAACACCATCTGATATGCACTCCACTTGCCGTTGGAAGAGCCTGTGGTGTTGAGTCTGTATCTTGACTTGATAACCTTTTCTGCATAGTCCTTTGCCTCTTGCCAATGAGCTGTGCCTGTGTACACCTCGGCATTGAGGTAGAGACGTGAGAGGAGCAACCAGCAAGCTGCCTTGTCGATGCGTCCGTAGTTGGCGTTAGTCGACTTCTTAGGCTCTGCCTCCATGAGGTTTGGCTCGATTGCCTTCAGTTCGCCTACAAGCCACTCGTACATTTCTTGACGCGACTTCTGTGTCGGCTTCTCCATTGTCTCTGTGAACGGAACGTTTCCGTAGGCATCCATAAGGAGGAAGTATTGCATAGCACGCAAGAAGCGTACCTCAGCCGTGCGTGTTGCATCGTCAGAGCCAGCCATCTGGAGATACCGGTTGCAAGTTGTGATACCGAGTGTGAGGCGTGTGTAGTAGAGCTTCACCCAAGGATGTGAAGGACTGTAGGTAGCAGAGTTGAGTTCCTGCAGACCGTCGCCCCATGAGCATGTAGCCTCGTCGGTAGGCAGTTCGTTCATGTTGAACATGGCGCGTACGAGACCTGTCATACCAGGGTCGTCAAATCCCTTTACGTCCGGATCGTCGTCGCTATTCGATCCGCTGCCGTTGCCGTTGATGCCGAAGTTGGCATAGCACTTATTGAAGAGACCGTCGTTGCTAACCTCCAGGTCGATCTTCGGGCTGATAGGCTCCTTGTCAAGGTCGTTGAGACACGATGTCGATGCGAGGCTGATGAACAGCGCAGCGGCAGGTGCGAGAGCCGATTTGATATATCTTTTCATTGTCGTAAATCGTTTAAGTTATTGATTTTTAGAAGGTGAGGTTCAATCCGAACTGGAATGTGATAGGACGCGGGTAGATGTTGTTGTCAATACCGTTGTACACCTCAGGATCGATACCCTTGTAGTTGGTAATGGTGAACACGTTGCTGCAAGAAGCGTACACACGTCCCGAGATGCCCTTCCATGAGCCGCTCTTGAAGAGACGGTTGAAAGAGTAGCCGAGTGTGATGTTGTCCATCTTCAGGAACGAAGCGTTCTGTACGAAGTAGTCGGAGAGCTTTGACTCAAGTGCATCCGAATCCCATCCGAGTGTGTTCACTGGACGATTGGCGAGGTATGCGTTCTGGCACCAAACAGAAGATGTAGTCTTCAAACGCTTGCCCTGCTCAAAGTTGTTGAACACGTAGTTGCCGAGGTTTGCGCGGAGCGAGAAGCCGAGGTCGAAGTTCTTCCACTCTACACGTGTAGAGAAGCCCATTGTTACAGGAGCTGCTACCTGCTTGTAGAGATACTTGTCAGCCTCGCTGATGACACCGTCGTTGTTGCGGTCTACCACAGCACCATCGATTGGCTTGCCGTTCTTGTCGTACATCTGTTCGTACACGTAGAACGAGTTGGCTGCATAACCTGTCTGGTAGGCGAGCACCTTGTTCACATTGTCGATGTTGTCGCCAGTAGTTACTGGGTCGCCAGTGTCGCTAACTCCGTTGAGGTCGGTGATGCGGTTGCGGTTGTACGTGAGGTTGTAGTTCATTGTCCAGTACCAGTCCTTGGTGTTCACTGCTACGTAGTTCAACGAAAGCTCAACACCGGTGTTCTTCATTGAACCGATGTTCTGTATGCCCTTGTCGGCAGAGCCTGCGAGGGCAGGTACGGGAGCCGAGTTGATAAGGTCGGTAGTCTTGCGTACGTACCAGTCGATGCTACCGGTGAGTCGGTTGCAGATACCGAAGTCGAGACCGAGGTTGTAGGTCGTTGTCTTCTCCCACTTCAGCTTGTCGTTGTAGTAGAGCGGAGTGTAGATGGTACCCTCACCTACAATCGGGTACTGGCCGAAGTTCTGTCCCTTCTTGTACTGCTTGAACCAGAGATAGTTAGAGATGCCTTCCTGCTGACCGGTCACACCGTAGCCGGCGCGGAACTTCAAGTCAGAGAGCCACTTGATATCCTTAAGGTTGTTCTCGTCCTTCATGCGCCATGCGAAGGCGAACGACGGGAAGAGTCCCCAGTGGTCCTTGAAGCGTGATGAACCGTCGTCGCGCACCGTAGCGGTGAAGAAGTAGCGGTTCATAAGTGTGTAGTTGGCGCGTCCGAAGAACGAAACGAGGAAGTTCTCGTACTTGTCTATGTCCTTAGTGTCCTTGAACACTTTGCCTGCCTGAGCATCCGACTCTGGGTAGTACTGCATCCACGAGTTGTTATAGTCGAAGTAGAAGTGCTGATACTCGTAGCCACCCATGATGTCGAAGTGGTGGCTCTTGCTGAAGTCCTTATAGTACTGAGCGTAAGCCGAGAGGAGAAGGTTGCGTTTGAAGTTCTCGTTGTCGGTGATGCCACCATAATATAATGTTGTAGGATATGATGTCGGCTGTGTCTCGTCGACCGTTCCCTTGGCAATTTCGGCACCGAGTGTCATATGCAGGCGCAGGTCTTCGAAGCCGTGCACCTTATAGTCGATGTCAGCCGAACCGATGAACGAACGTACTTTTTCGACGTTGCCGCCAAGCTCAAGCTGAGCCAACGGGTTGGCAGGAGCGTCGTTGAAACGTACGAACGGCCATTGTGGGTTATTATAGGCACTGGCAGATGTAAGCCAGTTGAAGTATCCACCGAAGTTCTGCAGCGTCTGCTGTGCGTTTGCACCGAGCATAGCGAGGTCGCGCTGCGATGTGAAAGCGTACGGACTCTGTGTCGGGTCGAACGAAACGGCATTGCCGATAGCACCAGTGTCAGCCTTCTTAGCCTTAGAGAACATACCCTTAGCGTTGAGGTTGAGGGTGAGGTGGTCGTTCAGCAGCGACGGGTTGAGGTTTACTGATGCTGTGTAGCGGTTGTAGTCAGAGTTCTTCAAGATACCCTGCTGTGAGGTGTAGCCTACTGAAACACGATATGGGAGGAAGTTGCCAGCCGAACCGCTAACCGTGATGTTATGGTCGTGAGACACGGCTGTGCGGTAGATGAGGTCCTGCCAGTCGGTGTTGGCTGTACCGAGAGCCTTGACAGCGTCGTCATTCTCGTTGAAGAGGCTCTTCACATAGGCACGATACTGGTCTCCGTCCATCATATCGTAGGTCTTCTTCTTCTGCGATACGGATACAGAACCCGAGTAGCTTACCTCCGGCTTCTGACCCTTGTGGCCCTTCTTTGTGGTGATGATGATGACACCGTTAGAACCGCGCGAACCGTAGATGGCTGTAGCCGATGCGTCTTTCAGCACGTTGAACGACTCGATATCCTGCGGGTTGATGGTAGAAAGCAAGTTGGAGCCTGTGTTGCCCACCTTGTTGTTGTCCATAGGCACGCCGTCGATAACGATCAGCGGATCGTTGCTGGCGTTCAGTGAAGAGCCGCCACGGATACGGATCTGTGTGCCTACGCCTGGCTCACCAGAGTTTGACGTAACGTTCACACCTGCCACCTTACCCGAGAGCATGTCCTGAGCGTTCACCACAAGACCCTTGTTCTTTGAGTCGGGCTTGAGAGCTGTGACCGAACCGGTAAGATCCGACTTCTTAACAGCGCCGTAACCGATTACGACAACCTCGTTAAGTGTAGAGGAAGTGTTCTTGAGATGGATTGTTAGGTTCTGGCCGGCCTGCATCTTTACAGGTTCATAGCCGATGTAAGTAACCTCAATGGTCGACTTCTTGTCGGCATTGAGAGTAAAATTACCGTCGATGTCTGTAACAGTACCTAATGTACCGCCTACAACCTTGACGGAAGCACCGATAACCGGCTCGCCGGTTTCGTCTACTACGTTGCCTTTCACAACAACCTGCTGTGCGAAGGCACTTGCCGACAGGAACAAGCCTGCTGAGAGCGTAGCTGTTCTGAGGGCATTAGGGAATTTAACCTGCTTCTTCATGTAGCTTTTGATTTTATAATAAATTGTTTTTAGTCACAACAGTTATTAGGATCTTTTCACGTGCAAAATTATGATTTATATCAATGCAGTGTGCTATTTTTTAATGTAAATGTAATGTATAGAGTGTGTAAACGTTTGCGCACGCCGTTGTACAGCGAACGCCACCCAATCGGACTGCGTTCGGAATCTGATTGGGTGGCGTTCGGAATCTGATTGGACGGCGTACGGTGCACGATGATGGATTGTTATCAATTAAGGACTGATGTGTATGTGATTAACAATGGTTTAATCAAACTGTAGGAGGCTACGGCATTCTTGCCGTAGCCAACGGCAAACAATCGTAATGAAATGATTTCAGTTGTCAATGGCTACGGCAGGAATGCCGTAGCCTCCTACATTAGTTTCCGCTTAATCCGCTTGTAAAATAATAAGGTGTTGCGGTGGCAAGGATACCACCGCTACTAACCACTGCGTTATTTCTTGATGCGAGCCACGCACAAAGTGCCCAGCACGAGCGACGCCGCAGCTACGAGCATCATGTTGCTCTGCACAGAGCCAACCATCGAGAGCAGGGTGCCGCCGCACGCCGCTGCAATGATCTGCGGGATGCAGATGGTGCCGTTGAAGAGTCCGAGGTACGCACCCTTGTGGCCGTAGCCCTCAAGAGCGTTCGTGACGAAGGCGAACGGCATGGCGAGCATGGCAGCCCATGCGCAGCCGATGAGCATGAACGGCATGGCGAGCAGGTTTTTGTCGTGCACGAACGGCACGAGGGCGAAGCCCACGGCACCGATGATGAGGCTCAGCGCATAAGCCGCCTTCTCGTTCTTGAAGCGTGGCAGAGCCATTGCCCACAGTACAGATCCGATAGCCTGCCAGCAGAACATCACGCCAACCCAGTTGCCTGCCGCCTGGTAACCCTTCGACGCGGTGTCGGTGGTGTTCCATACGGTGTCGGCAATGGTGCCGTTGGTGTATGTCCACATGAACATGAACGCTGTCCAGCAGAAGAACTGCACGAGTCCCACCTTCCAGAACATCGACGGAGCGTTGCGCAGCAGCTCAATCCAGTTGGCTTTGCCTTCGTCCTCCTCAGGCTTCGCCTCGTTATACTCGGCGTACTCCTGTGGGTTCCACTCCTTCACCTTCAGTGTGGTGTAGATGACGCAGAGGATGAGTATCGCCGCACCGATGTAGAACGAGTAGATGACCGAGTCGGGTATCACGCCCTTCTGCGCCTCGTTGGCTATGCCGATGGCTGTGAAGAAATAAGGGAAGAGGTAGCCCACTATCGATCCAGCGTTGCACAGGAACGACTGTATGGAGTAGGCGAGCGACTTCTGTTGCTCGTTGACCATGTCGCCCACGAGCATCTTGAACGGCTGCATCGCCATGTTGATGCTCGTGTCGAGGAACATCAGCGAGACGAGGCCGAACACCATGGCTGCGCTCACAGCCATGCCGAACGAGCCGGCGTTGGGCAGCAGGCACATCACGGCTACGGCTACCGATGCGCCTACGAAGAGGTAGGGTATGCGTCTGCCGAAGCGACACCATGTGCGGTCGCTCAGCGTGCCGATGATGGGTTGCACGAGGATGCCCATGAGTGGTGGTAGTATCCAGAAGTAGCTGAGGCTGTGTGGGTCGGCACCAAGTGTGGCGAAGATGCGCGAGATGTTCGCGCTCTGCAGGGCGTATGCAATCTGTACGCCGAAGAATCCGAAACTGAGGTTCCACAGTTTCAAGAAGCTTTGATTTGGTTTTGGTTTCATTGTTATTTGGTTTTTTGTTTTTTTTCTTTGAAGGGCTTTGGGGCTAAGCCTAACTAAGCCTTCTTAGGCCTTAGTGCTCTCTCTCACGACGAGCCTTGTCTTTACGACGCGCTTCTCGATGCGGTTGCACGGCGTGAGCCCCTCCACCTTGTCCATGAGTATGGTGGCAGCCTCTTCGCCCACCTTTGTTCCGCGCTGCTCCACGGTGGTGAGCTGCGGGTCGCAGGCGATGGCACGCTCGCCGTTGGTGAAGCCGCACACCGCGACATCGTCGGGCACGCGGAAGCCGTTGTGCTTTGCCGTGTACATTACGCCGATGGCTGTGTCGTCGTTCACGCAGAAGAACGCGTCGGGGCGGTCAGCACGGCTGAGCACGCTGGGCGTGATGCGCTCGGCATCCTCGCGCTTGTCGCAGACGAACACCAGCGACTGGTCGGGCTGCATACCCGCCTTCAGCAGTGCGTCGTGATAGCCGTTGTAGCGGTTCTGTCCGAGTGCCGTCTTGCCCTTCATGCCGTAGAAGGCGATGCGGCGGCAGCCCGTCTCGATGAGGTGTGTCACGGCAGCGAACGCCCCCTGATAGTCGTCCACCACCACGCGGCTTGCGTCCACACCCGTGCAGATGCGGTCGTAGAACACGAGCGGTATGCCGCGGTCGATAAGCGATTGGAAGTGGGCGTAGTCCTGCGTCTCCTTAGCCTGCGACACGATTACGCCGCACACCTGGTGAGCCTCGAACATCTGGCACAGCTGCACTTCGCGCTCGTACTGCTCGCGCGAGGTGGTGGCGATGATGCGGTAGCCACGTTTCGACGCAGCGTCCTCGATGCCGTTGAGAATGGTGGAGAAATAATAATGTGTGAACTCGGGCACGATGACACCAATCACCTTCACCGGCTGCTTGTGAGAGTTGCGCAGCGATTTGGCGATGTCGTTCGGGTAGAAGTTGTTCGCATGGGCGTACTCGCAAATAAGGTTGCGTTTCTCCTCGCTGACACGTGCGCTACCGTTGAGGGCACGCGACACAGTGGCTATGGACACACCGAAATGTTCGGCGATGTCCTTCATCGTGGTTGGTTGCAGTTCAGACATTCGTTAGATTGGTTTTTAATTACGCTTGCAAAGTTATCACATTATTTTAATATAGAGCGCATCCGTGGCTCACAGAATTTCTTTGTGCCATGAAAACGTTTGCACAAGGGGGTGCACTTGTCTCAAGTGCACCAACAAATTAGAAGCAAGAGCAAGGAGTGCACCAACAGAGTTTACTGCACATTCTGCTCTGTTGGTGCAGTTGAGACAACTGCACCCCCTAAGCTGCACCCCCTAAACAGCACCAATTCTAAAAAACTGACACAATCGCATTGCTATTCCAATTATTTTTTGTTTATTTGCAAAAGAAAAACAATAACTTCGACGAGGCTCACACCCTCGCCGACAAAAAACCAAATACTATGGGAAAAGGAAAGAAAGGTGGCAAGCGCTTGACTAAGAAACAGCTCGCCCCGAAGCTTGAAGAACTCTTCGCCTCCAACCCAGGCAAGACACTATCGTTTAAAGATATATTCCGCTCACTACACCTCGACACGCATCCGCTGAAGATGCTCGCCATCGACATCATGGAGGAGATGGCGTGGGACGACTTCATCACGCGCGTCACCGACAACTCGTATCAGCTGAACATGAAGGGACAGGTGCAGGAGGGCGTGTTCCAACGCAAGACGAACGGCAAGAACTCTATCATGCCCGACGACTCCGACAAGCCTATCTTCGTGGCTGAACGCAACTCGATGTGGGCTCTCACCGGCGACCGCGTGCGCTTCGCTTGCATGGCGCGACGCAAGAACCACATCAAGGAGGCGCAGGTGATACAGATACTGGAGCGTGCCAAGGACACCTTCGTCGGACGGCTCTCGTTCGACCACGACCTCTGCACGCTCATCTCGCCTTCAAACGTGTTGGCGAACAGCATCATCATTCCGCGCCGCAAGCTGAAAGGCGGCAAGGATGGCGACAACGCCGTGGTGCGCATCGTGGAGTGGCCCGATCAGGATCACCGCAACATGATTGGCGAAGTGGTCGACGTGCTCGGAAAGGCTGGCAACAACGACGTGGAGATGAACACCATCCTCGCGCAGTACGGTTTGCCGTATAAATATCCGAAGAACGTGGAGGAGGCTGCCGAGAAGATTTCGGCGGAGATAACGCCGGAGGACTACGCCGAGCGCGAGGACTTCCGCGACGTCTTCACCTGCACCATCGACCCGAAGGATGCAAAGGACTTCGACGACGCGCTCTCTATCCGACAGCTGAAGGAAGGTCTTTGGGAGGTGGGCGTGCACATCGCCGACGTGTCGCACTACGTCACAGAAGGTTCCGTGATAGACAAGGAGGCTGTGAAGCGTGCCACGAGCATCTACCTCGTCGACCGCACCATACCGATGCTCCCCGAACGCCTCTGCAACTTCATCTGCTCGCTCCGACCGGATGAGGAGAAGCTGGCGTTCTCCGTAATCTTCAACCTCGACGAGGACGCTAACGTGAAGGCATACCGCATCGTGCACACCGTTATCAAGTCGAACCGCCGCTACGCCTACGAGGAGGTACAGGAGCTGCTCGAACAGAACGGCGTGGTAGACGGCACTGGCGAACCCGCACCTGCAGCACCCAAGGGTGGCTACAAGGGCGAGAACGCCGATGCGCTCATCATGCTCGACCGACTGGCTAAGAAGCTACGCGCAGCACGCTTCAAGAATGGCTCCGTGAAGTTCGACCGCGAAGAACTCCACTTCGACGTAGACGAGAAGGGCAAGCCGGTGCGTTGCTACTTCAAGCGTTCGAAGGATGCCAACAAGCTCATTGAGGAGTTCATGCTCCTCGCCAACCGCACCGTGGCTGAGTCGGTGGGCAAGGTGGCGAAGGGCAAGAAGCCGAAGACGCTGCCTTATCGTGTGCACGACAACCCCGACCCGACAAAGCTCGAGACGCTGCGCGAGTTCGTGGTGAAGTTCGGCTACAAGATGAAGACCGACGGCACGAAGGGTGCTCTCGCCAAGTCGCTCAACACGCTCATGTCGGCGTGCGAGGGCAAGCGCGAGCAGAACCTCATACAGACCGTGGCACTGCGTGCCATGATGAAGGCGAAGTACTCTATCCACAATATCGGACACTTCGGACTGGCGTTCGACTACTACACCCACTTCACGTCGCCTATCCGCCGCTACCCCGACACGATGGTTCACCGACTCATTACACGCTACCAGCAGGGCGGACGTTCTGCCAACAAGGAGCACTACGAGGAGCTGTGCGAACACTCGTCGGAGATGGAGCAGGTGGCTGCCAACGCCGAGCGCGACTCTATCAAGTACAAGGCTGTGGAGTTCATGTCTGAACGTGTGGGCAACGTCTACGATGCGCACATCTCAGGCATACAGTCGTACGGCATCTACTGCGAGATTGACGAGAACCACTGCGAGGGTCTTGTGCCGATGCGCGACCTCGACGACGACTACTACGACTTCGACGAGCGCAACTACTGTCTCGTGGGCAGACGCCACCACAACAAGTATCAGCTTGGCGACCCCATACGCATCAAGGTGGCAAGTGCCAACCTTGAAAAGAAACAGCTCGACTTCACCCTCGCTTAGGGGGTGCACTTGTCTCAAGTGCACCAACAAAGCAGTAGTGGCACCAGCAACTCTGTTGGTGCAGTTCTCAGGGGGTGCACTTGTCCCAAGTGCACCAACAAAGCAGAAGTGCCGATTGTTCTGTTGGTGCAGTTGAGACAACTGCACCCCCTTGCGAGCACCCCTCCTCAATCAAATTATCTAACCCTGTTTACCCTCCCGCTATACCTCATGCCCCACCTCACCTTCCTCAACCGTCATTCCGACATCCTCATTCAGTGTGGTCACTTGCCCCATTGGTTTCAGCCAGAGGCGGTGCAGTTTATCACCTTTCGTCTTGCCGACTCGCTCCCGCAGACCAAGCTGCAGGAACTGGCGCTCATGCGCGAGGCATTAGGACGACGCGAGACGAAGGAGGGGGAGTTGACGGCAGAGGAGGAACGTTTGGAAGATATAGTGGATGGGTGGTTGATGCAAGGATATGGCGGTTGTGTGTTGAGCAATGCACAGTGCAGGCAGTTTGTTGAGGATGCTTTGTTCTTCAACGATAAGCAGACGTATCACCTTCATGCCTTCGTCATCATGCCCAACCATGTTCATATACTACTGTCGCCAATTGGAGAAAACAGTGTTATCCCTATCGTCAGTAAGTTGAAGCGCTACTCGTCGCGTATGATAAAACAATGTGTAGCGACGGATGGTAATGTTTGGCAACGCGAGATGTTCGATCGCATGATGCGAGGAGAAGACGACTTCGCACATAAACTTGCGTATATTGTTAATAACCCTAACGGATTGCCGGAAGATAGCTATTCATTATATGTAGCAGAGAATGTGCAGTATCTGCTGTAAGGACTTTCAGGGGGTGCTTTCAGGGGGTGCTTTCAGGGGGTGCTTTTAGGGGGTGCACTTGTCTCAAGTGCACCAACCAAGTAGTAGTGTACCAACCAGGTAGAAGTGCATCAAGTAAGCAAGAAGTGTATCGTTAGTTCGGTTGGTGCACTTGAGACAAGTGCACCCCCTGCAAGAAGTGCATCGTTAGTTTTGTTGGTGCACTTGAGACAAGTGCACCCCCTTGAGAGATACCTGCACCCCCTTGAGAGACAACTGCACCCCCCTCTGCTCCCGAAATGTTAAAGATGTTAATATTATGAAAACGCAATAAGCATTTGTTCTTTGTTATATAAAAAATGTGTATTTTTGCAAGGTGAATGGAAGTGTATTTGCCACTTTTATATTCTCTAACTTACATTATTTATATAAATAAAAACTTAATCAATTTTACTAAATATAAATCTTATGGCGAATTTATCCCGTAAAACATTGACTCTCGCAGCAGGTCTCGTACTTTCTGTGATGAGTGCTAACGCACAGCAGATGCGTGAAGGTTACGTAGAAGCTGGTAAGAACACTGGCAGCGAAAACTTCCACACCCTTATCCAGGGTTGGACTCCTGGCAGCCAGATAACAGCAGACGACAACTTCTACATCTCACGTGTAAAGCCACGTGCTCGTTTCCGCAACGAGGCTACTCAGGTGCGTCTTGATCTCAATGCAAAGAACGACAAGAAGCTCATCGCTTGGATCCCGGTAAACAACCCCGACTTCAACGCACTTCCTAACGGCGTATTCGACTCAGAGGTATTCTCTATGTGGTCGTACGTTACACACTGGGGCGACTGGACAGCACCTCTCGGACGTATTCCGGCTGCTTTCCTCGATATCGCTCACAAGAACGGTGTAGGTGTTTCTGGTGTTGCTTCTATTCCTAACGCAAGTCTTAGCGCAAGCTGGTCGGCATGTCTTAAGGGTATCGGCTCTATGGACGTAGACAAAGCTTCTAAGTTCTTCCAGTACTATGGTATCGACGGTATGGGCTACAACTCTGAGTTCTACAACGGTGGTTCTGTAGTGAAGCCGGTACGCACATTCCACGCAGCTCTCGTTAAGAAGATGAAGCCGGTTAACCCGGTATTCGAGAACTTCTGGTATGACGGTACAAACGACTACGGTCAGGTTACATTCGACGGTGGTCTCAGCAACCATAACAAGGATACATTCGGTGACAGCGAGAACGTACGTACATCACTCTTCTTCAACTACAACTGGAACCGTGGTCAGCTCACTCCTTCTGTAGCATATGCAGAGAAGCTCGGTCGCGATCCGCTCGATCTTTATTGTGGTGTGAACATGCAGGGCGGCGAGCCTGGTGGTACATCATGGTCGTTGCTGCCAAATCAGCGCGTTTCTATCGGTCTTTGGGGTGCTCACTCATACAACATGTTCTGGGAGAGCCGTTCAGAGCTCGGTTCGTCTGACGAGAAGAAGCAGTTCGCTTACCTCCGTCGTACAGAGTGCTACTTTGGTGGCGGCAACCGCAACCCGGTTATCACTCCGTCTATTGTTGACAAGCATCAGTACACAGCATACAACCCGACTTGGCACGGTATGGCTGCATTCATGACAGCACGTTCGCCGCTGAGCTGGGATCTCGCTGAGGAGCCGTTCATCACTTACTTCAACCTCGGTAACGGTAAGTTCTTCAACCTTAACGGCGAACGCAAGACCAGCACACCTTGGTACAACGTAGGTATGCAGGACTACCTGCCGACATGGCACTTCTGGTTCGCTAACAAGCTCCTCGGACGTACAGCAGCAGACGTTCCGGCTGAGGGCCTCGACGCTCAGTTCGTATGGGACGACGCTTACTTCGGAGGTTCTACACTTAAGGTGTTCGGTACAACAGCTAACGAGTATCTCCACCTCTTCAAGACAAAGTACGCTTTGAAGAAGGGCGACGTTATCACTGTTCGCTATAAGCTCAACGAGGGCGCAACAGACCTCGACCTCGTTCTCTCGGCAGAGGGCAGCGAAGGCACAGGCGTAGCTTACAACCTCTGCAAGACAGACCGCGTAGCTGACGTTAACGACTGGGTTAAGCAGACATTCACAGTAGGTTCTGACTTCGACGGCAAGACTCTTGCTCTCGTAGCTCTCAACTTCAAGAACGCTAAGAACGTCAACCTCATGCTCGGCGAGTTCTCTATCGTTCGCGGCAAGGCGGCTACACCGGCTGCTCCGGTTATCGACGCAGCTAACACCAAGATGCTCTACAACAGCAAGGCTGGTATGGACGCTAAGATCATCTTCAACATGCCTAACAACAAGGCAGCTGGCGAGCCGTGCTACAACCTCGACGTTAAGACATCTCACTTCCGTCTCTACGCTCAGGAGGAGGGCAAGGAGCCGATGCTCATGGGTACAACAACTTCTTGGGCTGGTCTCTACTACTCAATCCCGACTACTAAGGCAAACGCAAAGGTACGCCTCGGTGTTTCTGCTGTAGCTCTCGACCACAAGACAGAGTCTGAGATCGCTTGGAGCAACTACATGGAGCCTGCTACATACGTTTACAGCGATGATATCCAGAGCAACAAGAAGACTATCAAGCCGAACGAGGAGTTCACACTCAGCTACATCGACCCTGAGCATCCAGCTGCTAAGTGGGAGATTGTTAAGGATGGTAAGGTTGTTAAGAGTGGCGATGGCAACTCTTGGACGACATCACTTGCTGACGTCGGTAGTTACGACCTTAAGGTTACTGGCAACGAGTACGGCGAGGATGGTACAGCTAAGCAGACCACACGTACATTCGCATCTTACATCCAGATCACTGGCGAGGGCACAGGTGCTCTGCCTGAGATCTACACTCTCACAGCTAACGGTAGCGATGAGGAAGTTTCTCTCAAGACCGGCGAGAGCGTTAAGATGGCTTACACAGGTCGTCACGCTGACGGTGCAGGTTCACAGGGCCTCGACCTTAAGGAGAAGCGCTTCGGTGTTGCTGCTTCAGATCTCGGTCTCGTAGGCAAGAAGTCTTACTCTGTATCGTTCTGGTTGAAGATCAACAGCCTCAAGTCGGGCGATCCTACAACTCTCTTCAATGTTTACAACAAGCAGGATGGTTGGCCTAAGACAGACTGGGGTTGGAACTGGTCTGGTATCGGCGCAGACGGTAGCATCGATCACTACAACTTCCGTGGTACAGACGCTACTTCTAACAAGGAGCTTCACTATAAGTATGCTAACACTAAGCTGCCTGTAGGCAACTGGGTACACATAACAATGGCCTTTGATTATAACGATGGCGGTAACTTCCGTAGCGACCTGTTCGTAAACGGCGTTAAGCAGACCGTTACTTCATGGGATCGTACCGGTGGAGCCACAAAGACAACAGAACCAGACTATGAGAACGATGTCTATGGCATCACAAACGGTATGTACCTCTGCATCGGTGGTCCGCTCCATCAGCGTTACGGTATCGATGGCATTATCGACAACGTAGTAGTTTGGGATAAGGCTGTTACAGAGGCAGACGCTAAGGTTGCTATGGGCGACCTCAACGCTAACAACCTCCCTGCTGGCGTGAAGGCATTCTGGGACTTCGAGAAGAAGGCTACTGACAACTACTTCTCAGCTGCAGGTTCACTTGCTGGCACAAAGGCAGGTATGCAGGATATGATTGCAGGTGGCAGCGAGGGTCAGGCTACTCTTAAGTTTATTGAGCCTACATACATCGCTGGTTCACCGTTCGTATCTGGCGAGACATACAAGGTAGAGACCAAGCCGTCATGGACTGCTAAGAACGCTACATTCGCTGACGTTACTGGTAACGGCGAGGCAGGTTCTGCAAACGTTTCGTTCCGCACAGGTGGCGACTACGACGTAACTCTTACACTCTCTAACGCTCTTGGTAAGGCAGAGAAGACATTCTCTGTAATCAAGGTGGCTTATCCTACTGGCGTTGACGCTGTAGAGGGCACCGAGATGAAGGCTTACACAGTAGGCGAGGACGCAGTAGTAGAGTTCGCTGAGGCTGGCGCATACGAGGTTAGCGTTTACACAACAGCTGGTGAGCAGGTGGCTCGCAAGGCAGCTCAGCTCAACGCTGGCAACGTGGTTAACGTACACCTCGCTAAGGCAGGCATCTACGTGCTTAATGTGAAGAAGGACGGCAAGACAGTTCGCACTGTTAAGCTTATCCGTAAGTAAATAAAGCAGACGAGTGGGTGGGTAGACAGGGAGGCAATTCCCCTTGTCCACTCGTCTTCTCGTCTTCTTGCCAACTAAAAGAATACCTAATCAACAAAACAATATCTAAATGAGCAACAAGAAAACAACACTCCTCGCATCCATGCTTCTGTGTGGCTGCGTGTTCGGTTATGCTCAGCGTACTCCGACTCATCCGTTAGACATTCAGGACAAGGGTGACCAGTACCTCCTCGAGAACATCTGGAACTGGGAAGCTGGCACACCTCCGCGCGAAGTGAGCGAAATGGACGACCAGTTCTATATCTCACGCGTTCGCCCATTGCCGCGCATCGCTGAGGCTGACGACTATCAGGCAGAGGTTAGCAAGCAGGCTAAGCCGGGTCGTAAGATGTGTCTCTGGACTCCGCTCGACGACCCAACTTCTTCTTGGAAGGCTCTTCCGCGCTACTGCTTCGAGGGCGACAACTTCTCTATGTGGTCATACCTTAACATCCACGGTAACTGGACAGCACCTTGGTTCCGCGTAACTGGCGGTCTGTCTGACGTTGCTCACAAGAATGGTGTAGCGGTAGGTTGCGTTGCTTCAATTCCTTGGTCTGCTGGTGTTAACGTGAATGCAGCAAGCGGTTGGGGCAAGACCTTCGGCGAGTTGACAAAGAAGAACTCTGACGGCACATACAAAAACGTAGAGCGCTTCGTTAAGATTCTTAAGTACTACGGCATCGACGGCGTTGGTGTGAACTCTGAGTTCAATGCTAATGCTGCAACAATGAAGCAGATCCAGGGTTTCTTCGCTGCGTGCCATAAGGAGGCAGAGAAGATCGGTTGGAAGTTCCAACTCCACTGGTATGACGGTACCAACGACTACGGTGGCATCACGTTCGACCAGGGTCTTAGTGCTCACAACAAGAATCAGTTCGGTAATAAGGACAACGTCGTTACCGACATGATGTTCTCTAACTACAACACCGGTGCTGGTACTCTCAAGAACACTGCAGCATATGCAAAGAGCATGGGTCGCAATCCGTACGACTACTACAAGGGCTTCGATATTCAGGGTCGTTCGCTCCACGCAAGCAATGCCAACTGGAACGACCTCAACGACGTAGAGGCTTCAATAGGTTTCTGGGGTGCTCACTCACAGGGTCTTATCCACCAGAGCGCTACCGACTACGGTACATCTGACGTGGCTATCCAGCAGGCTTACCTCGATAAGCAGGAGATGATTTTCAGCGGTGGCAACCGCAACCCGGCTAACACTCCTGACATCCTCGGATGGAGCGATGTCGTAACACTCGCTAACGGTAGTTTGAAGGGACGCTTCCACGGTGTAGCAAGCTACGTGACAGCTAAGTCTACTATCCAGCAGGTGCCGTTCGTTACACGCTTCAACCTCGGTAACGGTCTTACATTCAAGAACGAGGGTGAGGTAGCGTTCAACCACAAGTGGCACAACATCGCTACTCAGGACTACATGCCGACATGGCGTTGGTGGATTGTTGACGGCAACGAGAGCGCAAAGAGCGCAGACCTCGCTCAGGCAGAGCTTACATGGGACGACGCTTACTGGGGTGGATCTTGCCTCCGCCTGAAGGGTCAGACAACAACATCTCGTGTAAAGCTCTTCAAGACCTTGCTTAAGACAGAGCCTTCATACAACATCTCTCTTACATATAAGATGAGTAACGAGCTCGACACACACGCTAAGTTGTTCGTAGCTCTCAAGGGCAAGCTCACAGAGTACAAGGAGATTGCTATCCCTGCAGCTGAGAAGTTCGGCAAGTGGACAACATTCACCACTACTCTCGACAAGCTCGGTCTGAAGTCGGGCGACGAGATCGCAATGATCGGTATCCGTCTCGACAACACTGCTAAGGACTACAACATGCTCGTTGGTGAGCTCGCAGTTCGCAACCCGAAGCAGACATTCGCTCCGGTTGCTCCGAAGATTAAGGAGATAGAGGTGCTCCGCGGTAAGGACAAGACTTGCGACTTCAAGATCCGCTACGCTGCCAAGGAAGAGACCGGCGGCGTTAAGACATACAACGACGAGGTAGATACATGGTACTACGAGATCTGGTTCCAGCAGAAGGGCGAGAAGGAGCAGTACCTCACAGCTACAACATCATGGGCAGCTTACGTAGTCGACGCTCCGATGGTAGCCGACCTCGAAAAGCGCGACTGCCGCTTCGGTGTACGCGCCGTTTCTCCTGACGGATTGCAGAAGAGCGAAATCTCTTGGAGCCCGTACCAGACAGTAGAATACGACACACCGTCTACAGAGGTAGCTATCGACCGTCAGGTTATCAAGCCGAACGAGCAGTTCAAGGTTTACTACGAGGACCAGTTCGCACCGAACGCTCAGTCGTTCCGTCTGCTCAACGCACAGACAGGTGCTCAGGTAGGCGAGACGTACTCAAATTGCAACCAGTTCACAACTTCTGTAGCAGAGGTTGGCGTTTACGACCTCGAGGTTGTTGACGATAAGGGTGCAAAAGAGATATTCCGCGGCAAGGTTATCATCTCTCCGGAGAAGACAGGTGCTGTGCCAGTTGTAGAGACTGTAACTGCTGACAAGCAGACAGCTGAGACAACAGAGGAAATCAAGCTCAACTACACATCTCGCGACGGCGAGGGTAAGGTGTCACGCGGTCTTGTTGTAAAGGATCCGAACATGCTCCTGATTCCGGCAGAGGTAACACTCGACGGCGGCAACAACACAAGCATGGCTTACTCTTACGCTCTCTGGGTTAAGGTAGACAACTATGCTCACGACAAGCAGGGTACAAACCTCATCCAGAAGAATACTATCTCTGACAAGTGGCCTCACAACAACTGGGGTGATCTCTGGGTACAGATACGTCCAGAAATTCAGGCTGGTAACAGCGAGTGTAAACAATATCACGCGGCTAACGAGGTGTCGTTTAATACCTTCGGTTGGACGAGTCACGACTGTCCAAGAGAATCGATGATGTCTACAGGCTACAGTCTCAACCCGGGTGTTTGGAACCACATCGTCGTTACTCAGGCTTCTGACAAGCAGCAGAAGATCTACTTCAACGGCAAGTGCGTAGCAGGTCCTAACAACTTCTCTGCATCTAACCTCCGTGAGAACAGCACTGACTCACGCATTAATACTTCTGAGCACGCTAACGTGTTCATCGGTGGTGGCGGTGTTTACAAGGCAGGTCTGAACGCAACTATCGATGAGGTTCAGGTTTGGAACAAGCCTCTTACCGATGCTGAGGTGGTTCGCGCAATGCAGGGCTATGCAGCTAACGAGATTCCTGAGGGACTCATGGGTTACTACACCTTCGAGGAGATGGACAAGAGCGACTCTACATTCGTTAACCTTGGTAAGGCAGGTGCTCAGTACAAGGCAAGAATGGTTGTGATGAACGGCTCTGGCGGTGAGAATACTTCTACAGCATCTTACAAGACAGTAGGTGCAAACAATGAGGTAACAGGCTATCCTGGCATCGACGGTACACTCGAGGTTAAGACTTCACACACATGGCAGCTCAATGGTGGTCGCATCTCTTCAGAGACCGACAAGGCTGCTGTCGTAACATTCGCTCGTCCGGGCGAGTATGAGGCAGGCGTTAAGCTCACCAACTTCTGGGGCGAGTCTGAGAAGGCACTTGAGAACGTACTCGTTATCACAGGTGTTGACGCAATCAACGACGTTAAGGACGCAGCAGGCTTCTCTGTTTATCCTAACCCGTTCGTAGAGAGCGTAAACCTCCGCTTCGCTGAGGGTGGCTTCTACACCATCAACATCGTAAGCGCAGCAGGTGCAGTGCTCCAGAGCAACGACTTCCGTGCTGATGCCGGCGAGACAGTGAACGTAGCTGTTCAGGGTGGCAAGGGTATGTACATCGTACAGGTGCTCAAGAACGGCAAGCCGTTCAAGGCTCTCAACGTAATCAAGAAGTAATAACAACGAATAGTGAACCGGCGGGCGGCGCTGCCGCCCCGCCGGTTCCACCTATATTCATTTATTAAAAAACAAACAATGAACAACAAATCAAACGAGAAAAGCAGTATGGTGCTGAAAGCAGCCTTTGCGATGCTCGCAGCAGGTATGCCAATGCAGTATGCTTCTGCCAATGGCAACGTGGCTCCTAATGCTTTGACACAGGCTCAGGGCTCTGTCGTTCAGGGTACTGTTAAGGATGGTACTGGCGAACCACTTATCGGCGTTAGCGTTGTAGTGAAGGGTGCCACTGGTCTTGGTGTAGTTACAGACATCGACGGTAACTACAAAATCAACGTTAAGGACAAGAACGCTGTCTTGGTGTTCTCTTACATCGGCTACACACCGCAGGAGGTAAAGATCGGCGGTCGTGCAAGCGTAGATGTAACCATGAAGGACGAGAGCTCAGTGCTCAAGGAGGTCGTAGTAACCGCCATGGGTATCAAGCGTAAAGAGTCGTCACTTACTTACTCTACACAGCAGGTGAAGGCTTCTGACCTCAACCGTGTGCAGGATCCGAACGTTGCCAACTCTCTCGAGGGTAAGGTATCTGGTGTAACCATCACTCCGTCAGCAGGTGGTGCAGGTGGTGCTTCTAAGATTATCCTCCGTGGTAACAAGTCAATCCTCGGTTCGTCTACTCCGCTTATCGTTGTCGACGGTGTTCCTATGAACAACTCGCAGCGCGGCCAGGTAGGCTCTGGCGCTAACATGCTTACAACAGGCGTATCTGAGGGTAGCGACGCTCTCTCAATGATCAACCCTGACGACATCGAGTCAATCAACGTGCTGAAGGGTGCCAACGCTGCTGCTCTTTACGGTTCGGAGGCTGCCAACGGTGTCCTCATGATTACCACAAAGAAGGGTCGCGAGGGCAAGGTTAGCGTTAACTTCTCTTCTAATGTTACATTCGACACTCCGCTCACAACTCCGAAAATACAGAACGTTTACGGTGCTGCTATCGACGAGAACGCTCACACTATGAGCATCAGCAGCTGGGGCGAGAAGTTGTCTTCACGTTCTAACGACCAGCTCATCGTTCAGACTCCGATGTACGGCGAGCACTTCGGCAATACAATGAACGAGGTACACCTCCGCAACCGCGCGGGCGACGACGTTGCCGACTTCTTCAAGACCGGTGTGACAACCAACAACTCTATCGCACTCTCTGGCGGTACAGACAAGATGAGCAGCTACTTCTCTTATGGTAACTCTCACGCAAACGGTATGATTGAGAACAACTCATACAACCGTCACACTTTCTCTTTCCGTCAGAACTTCAAGTTCTACGACCGCGCTTCTATCGACGTGTCGATGAACTACATCCAGACAAAGACAAAGAACCGTCCTGGTGGTGGTATCACAATGAACCCGATCTACCACTTGTACATGATGCCGCGTAACATCGACCTCAACTACTATCGCAACAACTACCGCGTTGACAACGGTACTTGGCTCACAGGCTTGCAGACATACTTCAAGCGCACGGGCAGCACATATACAAAGGTTAAGGAGCAGGGCACTGTAACAGGTCAGCCGATGCAGAACTGGGCTTACTCAGCTCAGGGACAGAACAACCCGTACTGGCTTGTTAACCAGAACTCGGGTGTTGCTAAGGAAGACCGCTTCTTCGGTAACGTTACCGGTTCACTCGACATCTACGACGGTCTCTCGTTCCAGGCTCGTTTGGGTATGGACTTCACAAAGTACGAGAGCGAGTCGAAGCGTTACGCTACAACATGGTGCCCGGCTTCTATGGAAGACCTCGGTCGCTACTGGTGGAGCTACTCTAAGACAACCGACCTCTACACCGACTTCATGCTTACCTACAACAAGACATTCGGCGATTGGGACGTTTCTGCAACAGCTGGTTATGTAGGCCACATCCGCAAGTCGTTCGGTCATAGCAACGACGTGACTGCTACATATTACTATGGTGACCGCGAGCACCTCTCTACAATGGCTAACTACTTCTCTACAGCAGCTGGTGGTCCTGGCGCTACATTGCCAAGCCAGAGCTCTGACTGGAACAAGGGTGCTGTTGTAACAGGTCAGATTGGCTGGAAGGAAATGGTTTACTTCGATGGTTCATACCGTCGCGACTGGTACCGCGCCTTCCGTCAGTTCAAGGATCGTGGTACGCCTGAGGATTACGGCTACTTCGGCTTCGGTGCGAACGCTATCGTAAGCAACCTCGTTAAGCTTCCTGAGTGGTTCAACTACTTGAAGTACCGTGCTTCTTACTCAGAGGTAGGTAACTCTATCCCGGGTATCGTTTACGCCGGTGCTACACGCAACTTCGAGACAGGTGCATTGGTTCCGTCTTCATGGGCTACCTTCAAGGATCCGCGTCCTGAGAAGACAGCTTCTTTCGAGACCGGTATCGAGGCATTGTTCCTCAACAACCGCTTGAGCCTCGACTTGACATACTACAACTCTACAATGTCTAACCTCTACCTCGTTGGTACTAACGCTTCCGGCAAGCAAGTCCCGATGAACTCGGCTAAGATCCGCAACCAGGGTATTGAGGCAACTGTAGGCTACGACTTCAAGTTCGGCCAGCTCCGTTGGAAGACATCTTACAACCTCTCTTACAACGACAACAAGATCCTCCGTACAGCTTACGACGAGGAGACTGGTAAGGAGAACGTTATCGCTACATACGTAGGCGGTGTACAGGTGCTCTACAAGGAAGGCGGCGCAATGGGCGACATGTACGTAACAGACATCAAGCGCGACGAGAACGGTCACTACGTTCTTAACGCTAAGGGTGGTCTGTCTATGGAGACAGAGTCGAGCAAGACATACGGCAAGTTCGTAGGCAACCAGAACGCTAAGTGGCAGATGGGTTGGTCTAACAGCTTCACATGGAAGGACCTCACACTCTCGTTCCTCATCAACGGACGTATCGGTGGCAAGGTGCTCTCTATGACAGAGTCGTTCCTCGACGGTGCAGGCTTGTCACAGCGCACAGCTGACGCTCGCCTCTACGCTGAGAAGAACAACATCTACGCTGACGCTATCTATGGCAACAACATCCTGGGTATCCGTCTTGACGATGGTTCAGGCCGTATCGTTCCTATCGAGTCTTACTACAACTCTGTTGGTGGTGTAACTCCTCAGGACATCGAACGCTACCTCTACAGCGGCACCAACTTCCGTCTGCGTGAGCTCTCTCTCGGTTATACATTCCGCAACCTCTTCGGTCAGAACAAGAACCTGAGCCTCTCATTCATCGCTCGTAACTTGTTCTTCCTCTACAAGGATGCTCCCGTTGACCCGGACGTATCGCTCTCTACAGGCACAGGTCTCGGCGCATTCGAGGTATTCAATATGCCGTCGTCACGTTCGTTCGGCTTCTCATTGAATGTAAACTTCTAAACCAATTCAAAAAAGTAAAAAAGAATTATGAAAAATTCAAAGATATTTGTTTACGCTGCGCTTGCGCTCTCTGCCTTCGGTATGCAGTCGTGTCTCGACTACGACACTCCGGGTGACGAGTTCAACGCAAACCAGACTGTCGTGCCTCCAGTGATCAGCTCTGGTAAAGCGGATGTCATCGACTACGAGAAGGTGATTTCTGACGAGGGTGTTGCAGAGGCTATCATGGCACTTGACGATAACATCCGTACTGCTCAGACCGGTGTTTATGGTATCCGTGGCGGTAAGGATGGTGGTGCTCCTGTGGCACACGCTTACCAGTTCTGCTACTCGCTCGGTCCTGACAACTATGTACAGTACTTCTGCGTACCTCACTACGACTTCCCGTACTCTAACTTCACATTGCGTTCTACATACGACATGTGTAAGGGTTCTATCGGTGGTCCTGGCAGCGGTTTCTCTTCAGCTAAGCTCTACATCGCTCCGCTGTTGAACACAGAGAAGATCGACTCAGTTCCTGAGTTGAAGGCTATCTTCCTCACACTCTTCAACTACTCGGCTATCGAGAACGCCGACCTCTTCGGTCCGATGCCTTATGAGGAGTTCAAGGCTCTGCGCGACAAGTCGCCGTTCAAGTATAACTACGTACGTACTATCTACTACGGTGTTAAGAAGAACCTCGATGACGCTGTTGCATGTCTTAAGTACTATAAGGACAACCGTTCTGAGGCTTACAAGCAGGAGCTGGCTAACGTGATGTACAGCTACCTTACAATTGTAAACGATCCGTATTCAAAGACTTGGGAGGATATGGAGCCGTGGATCCGCTTCGCCAACTCGCTCAAGCTCCGCATGGCTATCCACATGAGCGGCATCGAGCCTGAGACAGCTAAGACTTGGGCAGAGGAAGCAGTTCGTGACGGTGTCATCACTGACGTTGACAATGAGGTTGCCATCTATCCGGTATTCTCTGGCAAGGACCACCCGCTGGTTGAGATCACAGGCTGGAGCGACGCCGTTATGGGTGCTTCTTTCCTTAACCTGCTTGAGAACCTCGACCACCCGTACATGAAGTATCTCTTCACAAAGAACAGCGTAGGTCTCGCTAAGTCTCCGCAGGCTGTAGAGGGTTCTTCTTGCCCGGCTACCACACCGGCGAACTCTGTATACGTAGGTATGCGTGACGGTGTAGCTCCTGGTGAGGGTCAGGCAGCAGCCAACAACCCGTATTGTGGCTACTCTATGCTCGACAAGGCTTACTTGGCTCAGACTCAGGCTCCTCTCTTCCTCATGAAGTGTTCAGAGGTTTACTTCCTCCTCGCTGAGGGCGCTCTCCGCGGTTGGAACATGGGCGGTACAGCTAAGCAGTTCTACGAGCAGGGCATCCGCAACGCTTCTCTCGAGAGCCGTTCGTTCACGGGCAACAAGTACAACGAGCTGGTTGACGACTATCTGAATGTAGAGGCTCCGAAGGGTATTGCATACGTAGACCCACAGGGTCTTACACCTGATATGCCGAGCGTAACAAAGATTGGTGTGAAGTGGAACGAGGGTGATTCTCCTGAGGTTAAGCTCGAGAAGATTATCACTCAGAAGTACATCGCTTCTTTCCCGTACAGCTACGAGTCATGGGTTGACCTCCGTCGTGTAGGCTATCCTAAGCTCTTCCCGATCCTCGGTGTTGCTGATAGCGACGGCACAATCAAGGCTGGCGATTCGAAGGTACAGACAAAGGAGAACATCATGCGTCGTATTCCTTGGGCTTCTGACGATCCTCAGACTAAGGAGGACATCGCTAACACTGGCCTCCCAGCTCTTGGTGAGGGTGCTACGGATACTCAGGGTCAGCACCTCTGGTGGGATAACGGAGCTTCTAACTTCTAATCCGCACGTTTAGATTTGTATATATAAAAATGGCAGGGTTCCGGTTTCGGAACCCTGCTTTTTTTGTCAAATAGGTCCTAATCCCAAATTTCTATATAACTTTTGGGATTACAATCCCAAATTTATATATGATTTTTGGGATTAGGGGATTTTTTCGAGATGAAGTGGAACTCACGTCGTGCCAACACTCAATTCCCTTCTTCGTTCCTAACGGCGTATGATGTGAAGGAAAAGGCTGTGGTGACTCCCGAGAACTGGATAGAATTGGTTGTGTAGGGTGCTATAAAGCTATAAATAAAATCGAGTAGGTGAAAATATCTACCATATCTTCCAGTCGTCGCACAACGTGCTGTGTATCAGTGAAGTAATGGCTGGAAGATACCCGAACAATAGGGGTTATCTTCCAGCCTATCTTCCAGTTTGTCTTCCTGCTCATCTTACATCCGTCTCTCGATATTTTGCCGTAGCGTGGCAACCTTGTTGCCGTAGCGTGGCAACCTTGTTGTCGTAGCGTGGCAATCTTGTTGTTGTAGCGTGGCAACCTTTAGGGGGTGCAGCGGTCTCCGCTGCACCAACATAGCTTCAGATAAGAATCTCCCACGGAACACGCAGAACCCACAGAACCTTCTGGCTGATAAGAGCCTCCCACAGATTGCACAGATGCTCACGGATTTTTAGGTTGCGTTTTGCCTCCTAATCTGTGCACATCCGTGCAATCCGTGGGAGTTTTCGTAGGAGGGTATGGCATCCCTGCCATACCCACGCAGCCCTCCGAATTCTTTCCACAGAACCACTCCAAGTTTGTTTGCGCAAGTCCTCCCACAGATTGCCCAGATGCACACAGATGTAGGAGGGTATGGCATCCCTGCCATACCCTCGCAGCCCTCCAAATTCCGGTTCTTCCGTTAAATGCGTAGACGCTTGTCGTGTAGAGCGTATAGCTTTAACGT
>ENA-ORVB01000033-ORVB01000033.1-human-gut-metagenome-genome-assembly--contig:-NODE-33-length-110214-cov-23.75_pt1 | contig 110214 bp, 80 predicted proteins | sample MGYA00242090_ERZ509231 | MGnify/ENA primary metagenome ERZ509231 (study PRJEB26280, sample SAMEA2338798) | human gut metagenome | biome: human gut; feature: human-associated habitat; material: faeces...
GTTGGTGCACTTGAGACAAGTGCACCCCCTTGAAGGCAGCCTAACTTCTGTGTAAATCTGTGCAATCTGTGGGAGAATATACTCAGCAAGCAGTGAAATCTGTGGGAGAAAACAAAGAATAGAGATATGACGACATTACAGCAACAGCGAATGCTTCTTGAGATTGAGTACAACCACGAGAAGGAGGAGTTCAGAAAGCAGACCGAGACGATGGGCGTGGAGCGCAAGGTGAGGCGTGGCGATGCCTGGTTCCCCGTAAAGATAGGCAGCTGCTACTACAACTCGCTCAATCAAGCAGTGGTGGAGGTGACGCGCACCACAGACTCGGACATAGAGCATAACTTCGAGCCGGGTCGCCCCGTGTGCTTCTTCACCGTGCGACGCGACGAGAAGGCGCGCAAGGAGCGCATACAGTACATGTCGTTCACCGCTACCGTGAGCTACGCCGAGCACGACCGTATCGTGGTGGCGCTGCCCAATAGCGGACGCATCGCTGATCTGCAGCGCAGCGAGCCGATAGGCTTGCAGCTGTTCTTCGACGAGACAAGCTACCGGCTCATGTTCGAAGCCCTCGACCGCGTGATGAACGCCAAGACGGGTCGTCTTGCAGCGTTGCGCGACATCTTCTACACGAGTGCTCCGGCGCAGAAGCTGACGTTCGACGCTATGTCTCTGCCGTGGCTCAACGCCTCGCAGCAACAGGCTGTGAACGAAGTGCTGCGTGCCAAGGACGTGGCAGTGGTGCACGGCCCTCCTGGCACGGGCAAGACAACAACACTCGTGGAGGCTATCTACGAGACGCTACGCAGAGAGAGTCAGGTGCTGGTATGTGCGCAGAGCAATATGGCTGTCGACTGGATAGCGGAGAAACTTGTCGACCGTGGTGTGAACGTGTTGCGCATTGGCAACCCGACACGTGTCAACGACAAGATGCTCTCGTTCACCTACGAACGCCGCTTCGAAGCACACCCCGACTATCCGCAACTCTGGAGCATACGCAAGGCGATACGCGAGTTGCGTGGCGAACGCCGCCGCTCCGATGCGTGGCATCAGAAGATGGACCGCCTGAAGAGTTGCGCCACGGAGATAGAACTGCGCATACGTGCCTCGCTGTTTGGCGAAGCGCGTGTCATCGCCTGCACACTCACAGGTGCCGCCAACCGCGTTTTGGAAGGCGAGAAGTTCTCAACACTATTTATTGACGAGGCGGCGCAGGCACTCGAAGCAGCCTGCTGGATAGCCATACGCCGCGCTGGTCGCGTCATCTTCGCTGGCGACCACTGTCAGCTGCCGCCCACTGTGAAGAGCATTATGGCGCTGAAAGGCGGACTCGGCATCACACTCATGGAGCGCATCGTGAAGGCGAAGCCCGACGTGGTGACGCTCTTGAAGGTGCAGTATCGCATGAACGAGCAGATAATGCGCTTCTCAAGCGACTGGTTCTACGGCGGCGAGGTGCAGACCGCGCCAGGAATAGAGCGTCGCAGCATACTCGACTACGACCGCCCGATGATGTGGGTGGATACGTCGGAGGCTGAAGGCAAGGAGGAATTTGTGGGCGAGAACTTCGGACGCATCAACCGCACCGAGGCTGAGCTGACGCTGCAGACGCTACAGCAATACTTCGAGAAGATTGGCAAGCAGCGCATCCTCGACGAGCATATCGACGTGGGCATCATATCGCCCTATCGTGCGCAGGTGCAGCTGCTGCATAAAATGATACGGCAGAGCGAATTCTTCCGCCCGTACCGCCGCGCCATCAGCGTGAACACCGTCGACGGTTTCCAAGGACAGGAGCGCGATATAATCGTCATCTCGCTCGTACGCAACAACGACGGCAAGGAGATCGGTTTCCTGCGCGACCTACGTCGCATGAATGTAGCCATCACCCGTGCCCGCATGAAGCTCATCATACTTGGATCGGCTGCCACGATGACCGCACACCCGTTCTATAAGAAATTGTACGAATGGATTAGTGGACAAGCGGACGAGTAATAATAAAACATAAAAGTAAGGTGTTTTATTTTCCTGTTTAGAAAAAAATAAATAAATTTGCACGCCTATATTGTGCATATATTATAAGGTGTTAATGTTTCGTGTGCCTGCCTAAATGCGAAACCCAATGCCGCTCCCATAGTTAAATGGATAGAACGGAGGTTTCCTAAACCTTTGATCCGGGTTCGATTCCCGGTGGGAGTACCATTTATTCAACAACATTCAGAAATCATTATTTTATGAAGAAATCGATGACGATGATGCTTCTGTTGCTCGTTGCAATGTTCTGCAGCGCACAGATGCAAGACCCGGTTAAGTTCACAGCGCAGCTTAAGACGGGCAACACCGCAGAGGGCGAGATTGTCTTCAGTGGTAAAATTCAGAAGGGATGGCATGTCTATTCCACTAATCTCGGCAGCGATGGTCCTATCGAGGCATCGTTCCATGTAGACAAGAAAGACGGCGTAGAGCTTGTTGGCAAACTCACACCGCGCGGCAAGGAGATATCGGAGATGGATCCGATGTTCGGCATGAAGCTGCGCTACTTCGAGCACTCGGTGCAGTTCGTACAGAAGGTGAAGTTCACCAAACCTACATACTCAATCAAGTGCTACCTCGAGTTTGGCGCATGCAACGAAGAAATGTGTATGCCGCCCACACAGGTGGAACTGCACAAGCAGGGCAAGTCGCCAGCCGTAGACGGCGAGGCTGCTAAGGAAGAGGAGGCAACGGAAGAGGCAGTCGCTATCACCGACACAGCAGCCGTAGCAGCCACAGACAGCGCAGCCGCAGCAGCCCCCGCAGCACTCGACACCGCAGAGGTGAAGAAGCTCTGGACACCAGTCATCGACGAGCTTAACGACTACGACCAGCCCGTAAGCAACTCGCTCTTCTACATCTTCCTCGCAGGTATCGTGGGCGGACTCGTTGCCCTCTTCACACCATGCGTATGGCCTATCATCCCGATGACCGTCAGCTTCTTCCTCAAGCGCAACAAGAGTCGCAAGAAGGCAATCCGTGAGGCTATCATCTACGGTGTGTCTATCGTAGTTATCTACGTCGCACTCGGACTCGTCGTTTCGATGCTCTTCGGCGCGAGTGCGCTCAATGCGCTCTCTACCAACGCCGTCTTCAACATAGCGTTCTGCCTGATGCTCGTAGTGTTCGCCGCTTCGTTCTTCGGAGCATTCGAGATAACACTGCCGTCGTCATGGAGCAACAAGATGGATCAGAAGTCGGAGGAGACAAGCGGCTTGCTCAGCATCTTCCTCATGGCGTTCACACTCTCGCTCGTGAGTTTCTCATGCACCGGTCCTATCATCGGTTTCCTCCTCGTAGCCGTAGCCTCTGAGGGCAGCATCGTAGCACCGACAATCGGTATGCTCGGCTTCGCTATCGCCTTAGCAGTGCCGTTCGCGCTGTTCGCCATGTTCCCGACACTGCTCAAGTCGGCACCTAAGTCGGGCGGTTGGATGAACGTGCTGAAGGTGACACTCGGCTTCGTAGAGTTGGCATTCGCCCTGAAGTTCCTCTCGGTAGCCGACCTCGCTTACGGCTGGCACATCCTCGACCGCGAGACATTCCTCGCCCTCTGGATTGCACTCTTCACGCTGCTCGGTCTCTATCTGCTCGGACTGTTCAACTTCCCGCACGACGACGAGGGACGCCGCACCAACGTGCCGCAGTTCTTCCTCGCACTGGCTTCGCTCGCATTCGCGTTCTATATGATTCCGGGTCTGTGGGGTGCTCCGCTGAAGGCAGTATCAGCCTTCGCACCGCCAATGAACACCCAGGACTTCAATCTCTATAAGAATGAGGTGCACCCACGCTTCACCGACTACGAGGCAGGTATGGCAGCCGCACGTCTTGAGGGCAAACCGGTAATGGTCGACTTCACAGGCTTCGGTTGTGTCAACTGTCGTAAGATGGAGGCTGCGGTATGGACAGACGCCAAGGTGGCTGACCTGCTCAACCAGAAGTACGTGCTCATCTCGCTCTTCGTAGACGATAAGACACCGCTGCCAGAGCAGATTGAGGTGACCGACACCGACGGCTCAAAGCGCACACTGCGCACCGTAGGCGATAAGTGGAGCTACCTCCAGCGCTACAAGTTCGGTTCCAACACCCAGCCGATGTACATCCTCATCGACAACGAGGGCAAGCCGCTCACCGGCAGCCGCTCTTACGACGAGGACATCTCTGAATACATGGACTTCCTCAACGCAGGCTTGGATGCATACGCAAATCGTTAATTAATATAAGTAGTTAGGGGGTGCAGTTTATACAACTGCACCCCTTTTTTGTGTTCTTGCTTGAGGGGTGCAGTTGTTTAGGGGGTGCAGTTGCTTAGGGGGTGCACTTGTCTCAAGTGCACCAACAGAGGTGGTGTTGTGTAGTTCTTGGTTGGTTGGTGCAGTTCTTGATTGGTGCAGTTGTTTAGGGGGTGCACTTGTCTCAAGTGCACCAACAGAGGTTGATTTATACACTTCTTGGTTGGTGTACTTCTTGGTTAGTTGGTGCAGTTCTTGGGTGGTGCAGTTCTTGGTTGGTTGGTGCACTTGAGACAAGTGCACCCCCTACAAGTGCCCCTTTGCATTGCAAAACATCAACTAATGCCATCCGCATCGGTCGACGCAGACATCCGCATCGGTCGGTGCAGACATCCGCATCGGTCGGTGCAGACATCCGCGTCGGTCGGCGCAGACATCCGCGTCGGTCGATACGAAACGGAGAAGATGAAGATATGTAGAGCAGAAGATGTGTTAAAGGATGCAAAAAGTAGAGTTTGCTTGTAACATTTTCCCTTTTCGTTCGTCATCAATATAGAAACACCCAAACATACACCCTCAATAATAACGAATAATATGGACTATAAATATATAAACCAACTTCTGGAACGCTACTGGAATGGCGAGACCTCGCTTGAGGAAGAGCAGATACTGCGCTCGTTCTTCAGTCAGATATGCGTGCCGGAGGAACTCGCCAAGTACCGTCCGCTCTTCAATTACGAGCAGACCGAAACGAAGACCGACCGCCTCGGCGACGACTTCGACGAGCGTATCATGTCCATGATTGACGAGCCACAGGAGATAAAGGTGAAGGCGCAGCCGATACGTATCAGCCAGCGTTTCGCACCGCTCTTCAAGGCAGCAGCAATGGTGGCTATCGTGCTCACGCTGACGCAGGCAGCCCAGTTCTCGTTCCAGAGCCACGATGCGGGCAACACCGCAATGCCAGGCAACTACTCTTCGCGCCCAGTGCAGGGCGTGTCGGTTGCGCTGAACGATTCTGCCCACCTCGACTCGATGAAAAAGGCTGCCATGGAGGCTGTGCCGCAGCAGATGGAGCAGCACGACATCTCCATGCTCAAGTAAAGGTAACAACGAAATTTCTATGCTTTCTCAATAAAATCATGTTTAGTTAAAACACCAAAAGTTCGAGGCTGTGAAGCCTTTGACTCTCTTAAATTTTTCATAACATACTAATGATTGGCTTGCCGCATAACCCTCGTGGAGGTGTTATGCGGCAAGTTCTTTTTTAATAAACGCATAAAAAACGGCTGATTTTCAAAAGTTTTGTCTAACTTTGCAAGCGATAATTATCGCATCTTTTCATACATATTGCCGTATGAAATCAGTCTACGACATGACAACTTTCAAAATACAATTTATGCGAATTCAACTATTAACAACAATTTTTGTTTTGTTATCTGTGGCTCTCCCTGGTCTGGCACAGAAGCGAACCTTTGCTGACGCACAGAAAGTGGCAGCCGATTTCTTTCAGTCGAAGGACAACAATGCCAAAGTCTGTGCTTTACGTGTCAACAGTAAGTGCGGTCGCAAGCTGCTTAAGCGTGCTGCCAGTGCTACTCAAGAGGCTACAGATGCTTACTATCTGTTCGCCAACGAGGACAACAACCGATTGCTCGTAGTGTCGGGCGACGAGCGTATGCAGCGCATCCTCGGCTACACCGACCACGCTCTTGTAGGCAATGCTATCCCCGACGGACTTGCCGACCTGCTCGAAGGCTACGCAGCGCAGTACGCAGCACTCGGAGCCGTGCCCACCACATCAGCATCCAACGCCCCTGCACGCTCCGCCCTCTACAAAGGCGAGCGTCAGCTGCAGACCGCAGCATGGGGACAATGGGATCCGTTCAACCGCATGACACCACAGGCGTACCCCACGGGATGCGCAGCGACAGCGATGGCTATCGTGATGCGCTATCATCAGTGGCCTGACGTAGGCTACGGCAGCAAGACACACATCTGGACCGACTCTGTGATGACAGCCAAATTCGGCGAGACCCACTACGACTGGGCGAACATGCCGATGAGCTACGAGAAGTTCAACGACACGCAAGCCACCGCTGTGGCTCTGCTCATGCGCCATTTGGGCATATCGGTGGAGATGTACTACGCAGCCGAGAGCAGTGGTGCACGCCAGACATTAGTGCCGCAGGCTCTTGCGCAGTACTTCCGCTATGGCTCGACAGCGCGTCTGCTCACCGCCAGCGACTACGATGCCGCTACGTGGGACCGCATGATGCGCAAGGAGATTGACAGCAACCGCCCGGTCATCTACACAGGCGAGTCGATACTGGGACGCGGTGCACACGGCTTCGTGCTCGACGGCTACCGCGACAATCTCTTCCACTTCAACTTCGGATGGAACGGTAGCGGCAACGGCTACTTCGCCATCTCGGCTATAACATCCACCGACCGCTCGTTCGAGTTCGCCAACAAGCAGCAGGCTGTGATAGGCATCACTCCGCTCAAGGCAGAGAACTGCGCACCGCTCCAGCTCGACTGTCAAGGCAAGTACGAGGGTTTCTACACCACGCTCACCACGCTGAAGGCTGGCGAGAAGCAGAGCGTACACCTCTCAGACCTTTCTGCACTCACCACATGGCAAGGCAAGATGCAGTGGAACCTGTGCCACGCCGACGGTTCAGTGGTTGAGGCGTTGGGCAGCAAGCAGGTGCAGATGAACGGAGGCAGCACGCAGAGTCTCGACTTCGAGTTCGCAGCTGCCAATAACGCTGCCAAGGGCGACTATCTGCGGCTCGTGGCGTGCACAGACGGCTCAGCGAAGTGGCTGCCAGTGCTCAATGCGTTGGGCAAGGAAGTGATTGTAGAAGCCTACGAGCGCAAGGTGCCCGTGGTAGAGGTGGTGAGCGACACGAAGAACGTCACCATCAACAGCAGCAACCCAAACAATAAGACATTCAACGGAAAGCCGTTGCTCGGCTCATCATATATATATAATGTGGACTTCAATAGCTCTGTTGAGAAGAGCATCGACATGCTGCGACTCGCAGGTGGGGCGTTCGAGGCACACACCGCCGACGCCGTGGTGCTCACCGCCGACACGCTCTACATCAAGGCGAAAGGCTACACGGCAGCAGAGCTCGTGGCTCAGTGCAGCGTAAACGTGGAGAAGACAGGACAGTTGGAGACTGCTATGCAGAAGGCTGTGGCTGATGCCGATGCGGTGGAGGCACTCACCGTAACAGGCACTCTGAACAACACCGACCTGCAGTACCTCTCTTCGCTGCAGTCGCTGCAGCAGCTGAACCTCGAAAACGCCACAACACCGCAAGGCTTGTTCGGTGCTACATTCAAGGACTTCAGCCGACTCACCAACTGCGTTCTGCCACGCTCGTTGAAGCAGATAGGCAGCGAGACGTTCAAGAACTGCTACGTGCTGCGCTTCATTTCGCTGCCCGTATGCTTGCAGGCTACAGGCAGCAAGCTGTTCAGTGGCTGCCAGGCACTCACCGACATCTATGCTTATCCGTCGTCGCCCGACTGCGTTGCTGCCGATGCGTTTGAAGGATTGAGCACCCCGAGCAAGGTCACCGTACACGTGCAGCAAGGCTTGGCTGGCACGTTCCAGCAGAGCAGCAAGTGGAGCATGTTCGCACGCTTCGTCGACGACCTGCCCGCACTGCCACAGCGTTTCACCTATGGCGGTATCGACTATAAAGCCATATATGACGGCGACGGCAACTTCGCCGAGGTCACCTTCCCGAGTGGCGAGATGTATAAAGGTGCAATCACCATCCCAGCCACCATCAACTACGAGGGGCTCGAATACACCGTGCGTGGTTTCGACAACACCGACGGCATGTCGCCGTTCGTGGGCAATCCGTTAATTACATCGCTCACACTCGAACTGAACATCGAGCGTCTGCGTGCAATGCTCTTCATGGGCTGCACCAATCTTGAGCACCTGCAGCTGCCCTCTACGCTGCGCCATATCGACAGCGAGTGCTTCCGCAACTGTCCGATGCTCAAGCAGATTACACTGCCGGCAAGCATCGAGACACTTGGCGACAACGCATTCTGCGGATGCCAGTACCTTACCGACATCTACTGCTACGCGATGACACCGCCCGAAGGTAGCAACACCGACAGCTATCCCTTCGCACAGTGTCGTCCGCAGAACGTTACGCTGCACGTGCCGGCTTCGAGCGAGGCTGCATATCGTGCTACTGGCTTCTGGACAAAGTTTGGCAACGTTGTTGCCGACCTGCCCGATGCTCCGGTCGACGGCATTACTGCCACAACCGACCGTCACACCTCTCTCCCTGTGAAGGCAGCCGGCAAGCAGTGGATAACGCTGCACATGCAGCAGGCGCAGCAGGTAGGCATCTACTCGCTCAGCGGTATGCTGATGCGCGTCGTGCAACTTCAGAAGGGCGCGAACACAGTGTGGCTTGACGATATAAGCATAATAAAATAAAAACATATAAGTATGAAGGATATTTGTTGCATAGGACACATCACAAAAGACAAGATTATCACCCCACGCCAGACAGTATATATGGCAGGTGGTACGTCTTTTTACTTCTCTTATGCTATCAACCATCTGCCCGACAACGTGTCGTTCCAGCTTGTGACAAAGTTGGGCGAGGGCGAGATGAAAGCCGTTGACGACATGCGCAACGTGGGCATCGACGTGCTCACATACCCCAGTCGCCACACCGTTTACTTCGAGAACAAGTATGGCGAGAACCAAAACGACCGCACACAGCGTGTGCTCGAACGTGCCGACCCGTTCACCATCGAGGAGATGAAGAGCGTAGACGCACGTGTCTATCACCTCGGCACACTGCTCAACGACGATATCTCGCCAGAGCTTGTGAAGTATCTCTCTACAAAGGGCAAGATATCCATCGACGCGCAGGGCTATCTGCGCGAGGTGCACAATCAGCAAGTGTTCGCTATCGACTGGGTTGACAAGCGCGAGATACTCGCAAACACCGATATCATCAAGGTGAACGAGCACGAGATGGAGGTCATCACCGGACTGCGCAACCCACGTATGGCAGCCCTCCGCTTAGCGGAGTGGGGCGTGAAGGAGGTGTGCGTGACGCTCGGCAGCTACGGTTCCATCATCCTTGTCGATGGCGAGTTCCACGAGATACCGGCTTACGAGCCGAAGGAGATAGTAGACGCTACGGGCTGCGGCGACACCTATTCGGCAGGCTATCTGTGGTGTCGTGCGCAAGGCATGGACGTAGAGGAGTCGGGACGCTTCGCTGCTGCTATGTGTACACGCAAGCTCGAGCACAGCGGACCGTTTGAAGGCACTATCGAAGACGTGCAAGCCGTGCTCGCTACAACCCCGTGCTTCAACGAGTACGTTGAGTAGTTCGTACTTTACATATTTATTAGTATAAAAGAAAAGTGGCACCTGTACCCAGTACAAGTGCCACTTTTAGTGTGTTTATACGCCGGTTTACTTGTCCGTAACCTCTACTATCGGGTTGCCGGTGCAAGCATCCGGCATCTGTATGTGCAGCAGCGAGCATACTGTAGGTGCGGTGTCGTCCATGTGAGTCTGGCGATTGGTGTATCCGGGCTTGATGTTCCAACCCATGAAGATGAGCGGAATGTGTGTGTCAGCCGGAGTCCATGTGCCGTGCGACGAGCCAAGGAAGTCCTTAGCTACGGGCCACTCGAAGTAGTTGATGCGCGGCATGAGGATGATGTCGCCCGAACGGCCATGGTAGTAGCCGTTGATGACGCGCTCGCGAACCCACTGCGGAACCGACGCATAAGCAGCCTTCTCGTAGTCGATGACCCACTGCAGGTCGGGGTCGGTCTTCAGTATGCGTATAGCCGCAGCCTTCACCTTCTCAAGGCAGAGCTTGTTCTGCGCTAACAGTTCGTGGTCGAGATACAAGCCCTCGCCGATAACATCCTTGGCATACTTGATGTCGAGTCCGAACTCAGCCTTCAGCTTCTCGTTGAGGTCGCGCATCTTTGCGCCCATGTCGCAACCGCCACCAGGCAGCTTGTGCTCCTTCAGCGTGTTCGGGTTGTGGCTTCCGCCGTGGTCAGCGGTGAGGAACAGCAGGTAGTTGCCCTTGCCCACCTGTGCGTCGAGTGCTTCGAGGAACTTCTTCATGTCACGGTCGAGCGTGAGGAACACCTCTTCGTTCTCCTTACCAGGCGAGAGCCATGTGCCCGTCTTGTGGCTGATGGCATCGGTAGATGAGATGCTGATGCAGAGCATGTCGGGTGTTTCGCCCTTGCCCAGCTGCTCGTTCTTCAGCGCAGCCTCCGCCATGTTGAATGTGAGCGTTACGCCGTCGGCACCCGACTTCGGGTCGTAGCCCTTCTTCATGCCAGCCTCGCGGTTGAACTTCTTCACCCAGTCGGGCAGCTTCTCCATGTAGTAGGAACTTGTTATGAAGCCAGCCACCGACTTATCGTACCAGTAGGCAGCGTTGGCAGAGTGTCCGGCAGGCAGTATGGAGGCGCGGTCCTTCAGTGCGATGCCGATAACCTTTGAGCGGAAGTCGGTAGCGCAGCGCAACATATCGCCGATGGTGGTGCTGAGCAGGTTCTTTGGCGACATATTGCCGGCCTTTGAGTCGGTGCCCACGCCCTTCACTGTGGGGTCGTCGGTGCAGTAGATGCGCTTACCGTCGAGATAGAAGTCGTTGCCCGGGATGCCGTTGGCAGCAGGCACGGCGCCTGTGTAGATAGAGGAGTGTCCCACGCCGGTGATGGTAGGCACGTAGTTGAGCATCTGGTTGTCACACGAGAAACCTTCAGCCATGAGGCGCTTCATGCCGCCTTCGCCGAATTTGTCGTAGTAATAATACATGTAGTCCCAACGCATCTGGTCGATAACAAGACCGACAACGAGCTTCGGACGAGCTACTTGTGCAGAGGCGGTGAGCGCCACGATGCACACGAGGAGTGATAGGAAGATTTTTTTCATTTTGTGTTTATTGGTTTATTGTTGTTGCTTTTTTTTGAGGGGCGTTTAAGCCGAACTAAGCCTCTTTAAGCCTCTTTAAGCCGAGGGGGCTAAGCTAACTAAGCCCTCCCCGATGGGGAGGGTGGGGATGGGCTTAGTACGTGAACGAGCTGCCGCCGAGGAACTCTCTCAGGAGCGAGGTCGGTGGGAGCACGGAGTGGTCGATGGCGTTGAAGTAGCTGAGGAACTTGCGCAAGCGATAAGCTTCGGCATACTCCTCGCAGTTCTCCGGCACTTGTTCGAGCAGCGGCTCTGCTTGTGTCTTGATGGCAGCTAATTCGTATATCATCGCTGTGTTGAACATGGTGTCGGCGTTCTCCTGATAAGGGAATATCCACTTGTTTTCGCCGGCACGCACACTGGGCCAACGGCGTATGGTGTCGCGAGCCGAACAACCACGATACTTATAGTCGCGCACGATGCGGCGGAGCAGACGGTTGTCTGTGGTAGGGATGTAGTTGTGCTCGTCGAGCAGTATGGTGGTGAGTGCCGAGGCGTACACACGATACTTCAGTTTCTCGTCGATCTGCGCCGTCAGTTCGGGGTTGAGCGCGTGGATACCCTCCACCACGAGCACGTCGTTCGGCTCCATGCGCATCAGCTTGCCACTCATCTCGCTTCGACCGGTCTGGAAGTTGTAGCGCGGCAACTCCACCTCCTCGCCGGCGAAGAGCTGTAGCAGCTGTTTGTTGAACAGTTCGAGGTTGAGTGCGTAGAGCGACTCGTAGTCGTAGTCGCCCTGAGCGTCGAGCGGAGTCTTGTCGCGGTCGACGAAGTAGTCGTCGAGCGAGATAGGCACGGGGCGGATACCGTTGCAGAGCAGCTGTATGGAGAGACGCTTGCACGTCGTGGTCTTGCCCGACGACGACGGACCAGCGATGAGCACCATCTTCACACGCGACTCGTGTGCGATGTTCTCCGCAATCTTCGCGATCTTCTTCTCCTGCAATGCCTCCGACAGATTGATGATATCGATGGTATGCCCCTGGTTCACAGCCTCGTTGAACGTGCCTACGGTAGACATGCCAAGCAGGTTCTGCCAGCGGTGATGCTCCTGGAAGATATCGAACATCTTGTCCTGACGCACTAATGCTCCGAGCTGCGTCGGGTCCTCGCGCGAGGGTATGCGCAGCAGCAGACCGTCGTAGTACTTCTCTACACCGAAGAGTGTGAGCTGCGCCGTGTTGATGAGCATCGTACCGTAGAAGTAGTCGACGAAGCCCTCTATATCATAATATGTAGTGTAGAGCTTACCCGTAGTGCGCAGCAGCATCGCCTTCGACTTATAGCCGAGCCCCTCGAAGAGGCGTATCGCCTCGTCGGTAGGCACCTGGTGGCGACGTATCTTCAGACGGCGGTCGACGAGGCTCTGCATCTCGCGGCGTATCTTGTCTACGTCAGCCGTGGTAACGGGGCGACCCAGGCGCAGGTCGCAGTAGTAGCCGTTGCTCACCGGTATGTCGATGACGACGTTGCTCTCTGGAAACAACTTGTGCACCGCCTTGCAGAGTACGAAGAAGAGAGTGCGTGTATAGGCGCGAATGCCCGATGACGACGTTACGTCCAAATACTCAATGTCCTTCGGGTTGTACACACGATAATGCAATCCTTCGACCTTGTTGTTCACCTTTGCGCTCACCGGAGGGTAAGGCATCTGCACATCAAGCTGAGAAAAAATGTCAGAAAGTGTACTTCCTGTTGCTACTTTCAAAGTTTTTTTATTATTTTTGCAACGGATTTGTATCATCTGTTTCATTTGGCTAAAGCTTTTAAGGGTTTTACATAGAAATCTATCAAAAGAGGCTTTGAACTACCTATTAAGTACTTGCCAATAACAAAGGTACTCTGTTTTTTCGACACAACGCGCATAAATGCCACATAAATTATATTAAAATAATATGTCGATTTGGATTATTTTTAAGATCATCGGTTCATTGGCGCTCCTCATCTACGGTATGAAGGTGATGAGCGAGGCTCTGCAGAAGATGGCAGGCTCACAGCTCCGCCATATTCTTGGCGCAATGACCACCAACCGTTTCACCGGACTGCTGACCGGTATGTTTGTAACAGCCTCGGTACAGTCGTCTACGGCTACCACGGTGATGACCGTTTCGTTTGTCAACGCCGGATTGCTAACCCTTGCTCAAGCCATCTCTGTTATTATGGGTGCCAATATCGGCACTACGTTCACGGCGTGGATTATGACGCTTGGCTTCTCTTTCAACATGGCGAACCTCGTGTTCCCCGCGTTCTTCATCGCCCTGTTGCTCATCTACAGCAAGCGCCACCGTTATATCGGCGACTTCCTCTTCGGTGTGGCATTCATGTTCTTCGCTATCTCTACGCTCGGCGCAACGGGTAAGGAGATGGACCTCAGCCATAACCAAGCAGTGATTGACTTCTTCGCTTCCTTCGACAAGGAGAGCTATCTCACCATATTCTCGTTCCTCGGTCTTGGCACCATACTGACGTTCTGTATGCAGTCGTCGGCAGCCCTCATGGCTATCACCATGGTGCTCTGTTCGTCGGGCGTGCTACCCATCTACATGGGCATTGCGCTTGTGCTGGGTGAGAACATCGGCACCACCATCACCTCCAACATCGCAGCCATGGGTGCCAACACACAGGCACGCCGCGCTGCTTTCGCCCACCTCACGTTCAACGTGTTCGGTGTGATATGGGTGCTCTGCGGTTTCTATCCGTTCATCGACATGGTGTGCAGCTTCGTAGGTGTCAACCCACATGCCGACCATATCGACGCAGCACGCCTCTCGGTAGTGCTCGCTGCCTTCCACACTACATTCAACGTATGCAACACAGCCGTGCTTATCTGGTTCATCCCGCAGATGGAGCGCTTTGTGTGCTACGTCATCAAACCTTCTAACCGCAAGGACGAGGACGACTTCCGTCTGCGCTATATCGGTGGCACTTCAATCATGAAGACACCGGAGCTCTCGGTGCTTGAGGCACAGAAGGAGATACAGTCGTTCGCTGAACGCATACAGCGTATGTTCGGTATGGTACGCGAGCTGCTCGGCGTGAAGGACGAGGCAAAGTTCAACAAACTCTATACACGCATTGAGAAGTACGAGAGTATCTCGGACAATATGGAGATAGAGATTGCCAACTACCTCAACAATGTCAGCGATGCACACCTCTCTGACGACACCAAGGCGAAGATACGCGCCATGCTCCGCGAGATTTCGGAGATAGAGTCAATCGGCGACTCATGCTACAACGTGGCACGCACACTCAGCCGCAAACTCAAGGGCAAGGAAGACTTCACCGAGAAGCAGTACGAGCACCTGCACCAGATGTTGGAGCTCACCGACGATGCGCTCACACAGATGAACGTGATGCTCACCGGCCGTCGCGACTCGCTCGACGTCAACCGCTCTTTCAACGTGGAGAACGAGATAAACAACTACCGCAACCAGCTCCGCTCGCAGAACATCAACGACATCAACGACCACAAGTACACTTACGCCATCGGCACAATGTATATGGACATCGTGTCGGAGTGCGAGAAACTTGGCGACTATGTGGTGAATGTGGTTGAGGCTCGTATGGGCACACGCCAGCACACGGCTTAGAAAAGTAAAAAGGTAAAAGAGTAAAAATAGGGGGTGCACTTGTCTCCGCTCGGCTTTGCCGCTTGCCAGAGCAAGAAGTGCACCAACATAGCAAAGGTGCATTTATTTTTATGTTGGTGCAGTTTTTTGCTTTGTTGGTGCAGTTAGGACAAGTGCACTTTTTGTTTTGTAGGTGTACTTGAGACAGGTGCACCTTTTTGTTTTGTTGGTGCACTTGATACAGGTGTACTTTTTTGCTTTGTTGGTGCACTTGAGACAAGTGCACCCCCTGGATATGCACCCCTATAGAATCTGTATGCTGAGCGTTTGCTTGTCGAACTTAACGCTCTTCCGACCAATATAATCGTCAATGAAGCCTTGGTCTGCCAGTTCGTGCGGCGTGCCGTCGTGCAATGCACCGTCGGCGAGTAGCCATAAGCGGTCGGCAGTCTGCAGGGCAGTCTCAAGGTCATGTGTAGAAAGAAGAATTGTTTTGCGCTCCTCGTGGGCAAGACGTTGCAATAGCAACATCAAGTCAATCTTGCCAGGGAAGTCGAGGAAGGCAGTAGGCTCGTCGAGCAGTATTACTGGTGTCTGTTGCGCGAGCGACTTCGCTATCATCACCTTCTGCATCTCGCCGTCGCTGAGGGTGCACACGCGGCGTTCAGCCATCGCTGTTATACCCACACTCTCGATAGAGTGGCGCACGATGCGGCGGTCGTCAGCGGAGAGACGTCCCCAGAAGCCGGTGTAGGGTGCGCGACCGAGTGCCACGAGTTCCTCGACGGTCATGTTGCGCACGTCGGGGCGCGAGGTGAGCACGATGGAGAGCATACGCGAGAGGTGGGTAGGCTTTAGTGTGCTGATATCGTTGTCGCCTATCAGCACCCTGCCGTCAATCGACGGTTGCAGGCGTGCTATGGTACGCAGCAGCGTCGACTTGCCCGTGCCGTTATGGCCGATAAGGCAAGTGAGTGTGCCGGGCTGAGCCGTAGCGTTGAGGTCGGAAGCTACGCAGCACGCACCAAGGGGGTGCAGTTGTCTCAACTGCACCAACCGCTGGGCTTCATTGCTTTGTTGGTGCACTTGAGACAAGTGCACCCCCTGTTGGGTGTTATTGTTTTGTTGGTGCAGTTGAGACAACTGCACCCCCTTTTTTGAGTAGCCAACGGTGAGGTGGCAGAGTTCTATGGAGAGTTCTTCGTTCATTGGCGGTGGAATGTGGCGATAGTGTTATGGTCGTACACTTTGTGGCTCACAAGGCGCACGTTGGTGGGCAGTTTAGGAGCCGCGGTGCCACCACTAACGCAGAACGGAGCCGTCTCCACGCGTATTTCGTCCCACGCATCAGCGTCGATGAACGACTGCAGCGTGCGTGCTCCGCCCTCCACGATGAGCGACTGGCACTTCTCCCGGTGCAGCCATTCGAGCAATTGCGGAATGACAGGCTTCGAGAAGTCCAAACCCTCGAAGGCAGGCTGACGGCGGTCGATCACTATGCGGCGCGGTGCCTTGCCCGCCCAGTGGCGCACGTCGAGACGCGGCTGTTCACGTTCGTTGGTGATGCGTCCCACGAGAATGGCATCGTTCTCGGCGCGCAGTTTGTGAACAAGCGTCTTTGTGAACGGTGTGGATATGGCGCACGCCACGCCGTTGTCGTCGAGAAAGGCGTTGGCGGTCTGCGCCCACTTCAGTATGATGTACGGTCTGCGCTTTTCGTTGAACGTGATGAAGCGGCGGTTCAGCTCGCGACACTCCTCTTCGAGCACACCCACCGTCACCTCGATGCCGGCATCACGCAGCTTCTGTATGCCACGACCCTGCACGGCTGCGAACGGGTCGACGCAGCCCACGACGCAGCGGCGTACACCTTTCCTTATAATAAGGTCAGCGCATGGCGGTGTCTTGCCGTAGTGGGAGCACGGCTCCAGACTGACGTATATCGTAGCTTCGCTGAGCAGCACCTCGTCCTCGGGGCGCACCGATGCGAACGCGTTCACCTCGGCATGTCCTTCGCCGCAGCGCACGTGGTAGCCTTCGCCGATGATGCGTCCGTCCGCAGCCACTATAACAGCACCAACCATGGGGTTGGGCTTAGCATTCTGTCGTCCGTTGGCAGCGAGCTGAAGGCAGCGGCGCATGTAGAGTTTATCCATAACTTAAAGGTCAAACAATGTTTTTTCCTCTCCTGCGTACGCTTCGAAATATGGCGGTTCGTCGCGCAGCTCGATGTCGTCGTATATGAAGTCGAGCACCACGGTCTCCTTGCCGTCGGGCATCACCAAGCCCATCTTTCCGTCGCGCTGCGCAATGACCGGCAGCGAGCGGAGGTCGTCGACGTAGACATACGGTGTGCGGAGGAAGTCGTAGTGAGCAGGCACGAGCACGTTGCCCTGATGGTCCTTGATGCCGAACTTACCGTTTTCCTCGTACACCTCATGATACTGCTCGTACTTCTCGCGTATGCGGTTGAGGTAGAACACCATCTTGCGCTTGTTATTCACCAGTTCAACGAGGTAGGCGAACGTGTCGGAGTAGTTAGCCATGGCACGTGCGAGTACCACCTTGAAGTCGAGACCCGAAATCACCTTGCGGTTCAGGTCGATGTAGCGGGCGATAGCCTTCTCCTTCTCGGGCACGGTGAGTGTAGCCAACTGCTCCTCAAACTTCAGCATGATAGCCTTCGAGCCCTTCATCGCCTTGATATAGCGGTGAATTTGTCGTGCCATCTCGTCGCACACGAACTTGTCTATGCGCTCCAATTCGATACTGTCGACATAAGTATCTTCAAAGTTTTCTTGCGTTATCTTCTTTTCCATAGTAACTGTTATCTTAGTATATATTTAGGTTATACAAATCAGCATTAATTGCATCTGTACTGCCAAAAGTACTATAAATTTGCGAAATGTCAAAAGAATACATATAAAAAACGTCGTTTTTTCTAAAATTAGTAGTAATTTTGTTGCGCATCGAGAGAGCTATAAACATCCGTAAAGAATAGCAATACACATCCTGAAGAAATAACTATAAACATCCGTAATATGAAGAAAATCACTACACTACTGCTCATGCTGTTGCTCGTTGCGACAGCAGCAAACGCAAAGTTCGCCTATTGGGGCTATTGCGACAAAGACATCGTAGGTGCTTATGGCTCCTCTGCCTACGGCAAGGCTGCCATCTACATCCCTGCTGAGGTGGCGCAGCTGTACAAGGGCTGTCAGCTCACAGGCGTGCGTGTCGGCTTAGCTGCCCAGGCAAGCAAGCTGAGCGTGTTCGCTACTACCGACCTCAACGCAGCGCCGTTCGCCACTAAAGTGAGCGACAAGGCTAACAAGGGCAACAACATCGTGAAGTTCGACGCAGCATATACCATCACCGGCGAGGCGTTCTACATCGGCTACGAAGTGAGCGGACTGGACGCATGTATCGGTTACGTAGCCAACAAGACAGCCTACTCTAACTATACCGACTTCGGCAACGGATGGGTTGATAACGCCGCCAACGGAGCCAACGCTCTCTCGCTCACTGCACGCATCGAGGCAGACAACCTGCCCGTTGACCTCAGCGTGATGGGCTTGCGCGACATCGCTACAAAGGAGAACGAGCCATTCAACGTTTCGGCTAAGGTAGTGAATCTCTCGGCTACAAAGCTCTACAACTACCGCATCGGCTACAGCGTGGACGGCGGCGAGGAGCAGTTCGTAGACTTTGAGGAGACTCTCGGCGACCGCAGCGAGAACGTGTTCAGCTTCACTCACCCCGGCATCAAAACCAAGGGCACACACAAGCTGAAGGTGCGCGTTGTAGCTGATGAGGATGTGAACCCAGCCAACGACGCAGCGGAGTGCAACGTGATGATGACCTCGATATCTACAACAAAGCGCGTGCTCATGGAGGAGGCTACCGGCATCTATTGCGGCAACTGTCCGCGCGGCATCGTCTCTATCGAGAAGTGCAAGGAGAAGTATCCCGATAACTTCATCGCTATCGCTAAGCACGCCTACGATGGCACACCGTCGGAGCTGCTCTGCCCGTCGTACGAGTATGCTAACTGGGGCAAATATCCACAGGCAGCACTCGACCGCCGCGCTACGTTCGACCCCGTTCTCTCTACAACATACCAGTACATGGATGCCATCCTTGAGAAGTGTCCAGCCATTGCCGGCATCGAGACTCAGGCTAACTACGTAGCAGGCGACTATACACACATCAATGTGAACACCAATGTGCAGTTCGTGAAGGATATGACCAACTGCAGCTTCGGCATAGCATACGCCATCATCGAGGACGGTGTGACAGGCTATCAGCAGAACAACGGCTATGCAAATGGCAGATTTGGCGAGCTCGACGGATGGGAGAGCAAGCCGTCGATGGTTTCGGTTACGCTCAATCATGTGGCTCGTGCTGGCTTCGGCATCGTAGGCGGCATCGAGAACAGCATCCCCGTGAACGACGTGTACAGCACTACCATCTACAACCACAACACCGTGCTCAACGTTCCGTCGAACGTGCAGAACCGCAAAAACATTAAGGTAGTAGCGTTCATCATCAACCGTGGCGACCACGGCTACGTGGAGAATGCTGTAGAGGTGCCCGTGCTTGAGGCTGGCGAGACATCTATCGCCGACATCACCTCTACACAGGTGCCCGACCTCAGTCTGCGCAACGGCAGCATCGTTGCCGACGGCTTTGACGGCACACTGCAGGTGTACACCGTAGGCGGACAGCTCGTGAAGAACGCTTCGCTCGCTCGTGGTATGTACATCGTGCGTGGCATCAACGGCAAGCAGAGCTTCGTGAAGAAGATAATGTTCTAAACAACCTAAACCATACTAATTAAAACAACGAAAAAATTATGAAGAAGATAACCTCACTACTGCTTATGCTGCTGTTCGCTGTGACAGTGGCTAACGCAAAATATACCTACTGGGGCTATGCCGGAAAGACGGCAGCCGACCTTCCGTATGGTAGCATCGGCACACGTCAGGGCAAGGCTGCCATATACATTCCTGCAGAAGTGGCACAGATGTACAAGGGTCTGAAGGTGACCGGTATGCGCTTCTCGCTCACCGACAAGGCTGAGACAGTGAAGGCGTTCGTGGCAAAAGACCTCAACGGTGCGTATGCTACGGAGAAGATGGCGGACATGGGCAACAAGGGTCTCAACTCAGTGTTCTTCGACGAGGCATACACCATCACTGGCGAACCGTTCTACTTGGGCTATGAGTACACCAGCGACATCAACGTCGTGGGCGTTACTGATGAATACTGCGAAGGTGCCAACTTTACCGACTTTGGCAAAGGATGGACAGACAACACCAAACTTACTCCTGACAATGCACCCGCACTGGCTCTGCAAATGCGCGTAGAAGGCACGGAGATACCGGTTGACGTGGCTATCTGTGGCGTGAAAAAGGTGGTGACAAACGTGGGTAGCACCTACGAGATAAAGGGCAAGCTGCTCAACTTCGCAGCTGCAAAGATAACATCGCTACGCATCGGTTACACCATCGGCAACGCAGAAGAGCAGTTCGCAGACATCGAGCAGACCGTCGCTGCGCGTGCTGAGGACGAGTTTGCCATCACCTGCAACGCTCCCGATGCAAAAGGCTGCGAGAATATGAAAGTGCGCCTCGTAGAGGTGAACGGCAAGGAGGATGCTTACGCAGCTAACAACACATACGCTTCGACCATCGTCACTGCCAACGTGCAGGACGTAAAGCGTGTATATATGGAGGAGTACACAGGCATCAAATGCCCGTGGTGCGTGCGTGGCATCGAGGAGATATCGCAGAACCACACCAAGTTCCCCGGACAGTTCGTAGCTATGGCGAAGCATTGCTACAGCGGCACACCTACCGAGTTGGAGTGTCCGTCATATACATACAGCGCAGGTCGGGGCTTCCCGAGAGGTACTTACGACCGTCGCCGTACAAACGGTCTTGACATTACCGATAAAAACGAACTCTATGTGAAGGCGTTCATCAACAAAGGCTCTGTGCTCGGTATCGACGCTATCGCAAACTTCACCGACGCCGACCACTCGAAGGTGACCGCAACGGCAGTTATGAAGTTCAACCGCGAACAGACCAACGCCAACTACGGCTTGGCTTTCGCCGTGATTGAGAACGACGTGACGGGCTACAAGCAGAGGAACGCTTATGCTGGTTCTACAAAGTCGTACTACGGTTGGGAGAAAAAGGGGAAAGAGGTAGAACTTGACCTTCAGCACGTGATTCGCTTGGGCTACGAGGTGAACGAGGGCATCAGCGACGTGTTCCCGAAGCAGATAAACAGCGGCGACGCATTCAGCCACACCGTGGAGCTGAACTTGCCTAAAAACATTCAGAACTACAAGAACCTGAAACTCATCGCCTTCGTCATCGACCGCAACTCGAAGTACGTTGAGAACGTGGTTGAGGTGCCTATCAAGGAGATGCAGCCCACAGAGACTGCCATCCGCGACATCAACAACGTGGAGACACCAGCCATCACCTTCCTCAACGGCTACATCGACGCGCTGAACTTCGACGGCAAGATCAGTGTCTACACCGTGGACGGCAAGGCTGTAGCGAATACCAACCTCAAGCCAGGCATGTACATCGTGCGCCTGACTAAGGGCAAGCAGACATTCGTGAAGAAGATTGTGCTCTAAGCACGCTTACGGCATATAGTAAGGCGCCAGAACTTGTTCGAGTTCTGGCGCTTCTTGTTTAGGAGGGTATGGCATCCTGCCATACCCACGCCGCCTTCCTCTCTGCTATCCTTACGCCTTCTTGCTTCTCTGTCTCTGTTGTGGGTGGCTGCGTGGGTATGGCAGGATGCCATACCCTCTTATAATACACAAAAAAACTAAAAAACTTTTGTACATTATTATATTTACAGTAACTTTGCATAAATTGGATAAATAACAGAAAAAGAGTAGGATAATTAACATAATACAGACAAAAAGAACTATGCAAGAAACAAGACAAAACCGTATAGCACGTCTCCTGCAGAAGGAGCTAAGCCTCATATTCCAGAGCCAGACTCGCGCCATGCACGGCGTAATGGTCAGCGTTACACGCTGTCGTGTGTCGCCCGACCTCAGCATCTGCACCGCCTATCTCAGCATCTTCCCCTCGGAGAAGTCGGACGAACTGCTGAAGAACGTGGCTGCCAACGAGAAGTCTATCCGCTATGAGTTAGGCACACGCGTGCGCAACCAGCTACGCATCATTCCCGAGCTGCGCTTCTTCGTAGACGACTCGCTCGACTACATCGAACGTATTGATGAACTGTTGAAGAAGTAATGTTGAAACGAAACTTTTCATTCTACGTAGCACGCCGCTACATGTTCTCGAAGAAAAGCGTGGGTGCCATCAATGTCATCAGCTTCATATCTGTGGCAGGCGTAGCTGTAGGCACGATGGCACTGGTGATTGTGCTGAGCGTGTTCAACGGCTTTCACGACCTCGTGGCATCGCTCTTCACCAACTTCGACCCGCAGATAGAGGTGGTGCCGGTGAAAGGCAAGACCATAAATGCTGACGCGCCGGAGCTCGACCGAATACGTCATCTCGACTTCGTGGACGTGGCTACCGACGTGGTAGAGGATCAGGCGATAGCCGTCTATGGCGACCGCCAACGCATGGTGACCGTGATGGGCGTGGACGAGAACTTCGACCAGCTCACCAATATCAGCGACATACTCTACGGCGACGGCGACTTCACGCTGCGTGTTGCCAACCTCTACTTCGGTGTGCCAGGCATACGCCTCGCGCAGGACTTGGGGCTCGGTGCTCGTTGGGCAGACTATCTGAAGATTTACGCCCCCGTGCGCCGTGGACAGCTCACTGACCTCGACACGCCGACCGACGGCTTCGTAGTCGACTCGCTGCTCTCGCCCGGCGTTGTCTACGCTGTGAACCAGAACAAGTACGACCGCGACCGCATCATCACGTCAATCTACTTCGCCCGCCAGCTGTTCGATCAGGACGGTATGCTCTCCTCCCTGCAACTCCGATTGAAGCCAGGCACCGACCTCAGCACGGCGAAGCGCGAGATAAAGGCAGCGGCAGGCGAGAAGTTCCGCGTGCTCGACCGTTTCGAGCAGCAGGCGGACACGTTCCGCATCATGCAGATAGAGAAGGTGCTCGCCTACGTGTTCCTCACGTTCATACTCATCGTGGCGTGCTTCAACATCATCTCCTCGCTCTCGATGCTCATCATCGACAAGAAGAACGACATCAACACGCTGCATAACCTCGGAGCCAACGACCGTCAGATACAGAGCATCTTCCTCTACGAGGGTCGCATCATATCGGCAGTAGGCGCACTCATCGGCATCGGCTTGGGGCTGGCGTTATGCGGACTGCAGCAGGCGTTCGGCTTCGTGAAGATGGGCGAGAGCTCGGGCACATTCATCGTCAACGCCTACCCCGTAAGCGTTCACTATTGGGATGTGCTTGTTGTCTTCATCACCGTGATACTGATAGGCTGGGCAGCATCGTGGATACCAGCACGACGCTTGCGCAAGCAGATACTGAACAGAATAACAACTCCATAAATAAATAGAACATGAACAAAACTCATTGCTTGACAGCAGCTCTTGCTGTCCTGCTCGCCGCTCCGACGGCAGTAGCAACGCAGACCGCTAATGCGCAGACCGTGCAGGAAGCGGCAAAGGCAAATGCCCGAAAGGTGATTATCCTCAGCGAGGACTTCTCGAAGATGACTGCAGGCTCGGAGAACAACCCCGACCTCTCTTTCAACATCAACACATGCACTGGTATGCCGTCTAACGACATCTTCTACTCATGTGTGAATCCCGACTATACGCAGACACCGGGATGGGGATCGTACCAGGTCTACCCTGCAGGTGGCATGATCTACTTCAATAACACACGAGCAGACGACTACATCGCTGCGCACTTCAACACTCCGGTGTTCGACGCATCTGCCGACAACGGCATCTACTTCGTGTCGTTCCGCGCTCGTCTTATCAATAACGCACCTGACTATGCTGGTTTGGGTTATACCACACAGGACGTTACCGACCCGAAGAACCCTGTCTATACGGGGTTCGGCAACGTGAAGGAAATGACAAGCGAGTGGAAGGAGTTCACGCTGCGCTTTGAGCAGGGTAAGCAGAAAACACGCGTTATCTTCCGCGAGGAGGACGGCGTGAAGGTGCTGCTCGACGACTTTAAGGTCTACTACGAGAAGACAGCCGTTAGCTCGCCTAACGTGCTGCGCCACCTCTTCTATACAGGTACAAGTTTCCGTCCACGCTGGAACAAGGTTGAAGGCGCAACAAAGTATTATGTCAATGTGTATAAATCGGACGAAGAGGGTAATATTGGTGAGCAGGTTGTTACCGACCTCGAGACCACCGATACTATTTGCACCGTGCGCAATATCGTACCAGGCGTAATCTATCGTTACAACGTGACGGCTTCTGACGGCACAAGCAAGTCGCAGCCTTCACGCTACGTAGTGCTCAATGAGCTACAGTCGCCCACACCAGACGACGTGGAGATAGCTGCAGACGGTAGCTACACCGCTACATGGGAAAAGATTCCAAACGCACTCTTCTATAATTATTATGTGTACGAGGACCGCATCGCTGAGAACGACGGCGAGTTCACGCTCGTCGACGAGGACTTCAACAACGTAACCGACGCAGGTGGTTCAAAGATGGACTGGACTCCGGGCAACGAACCTAAGAATCTTCTGTCTCAAGTTAAGGGCTATCCTAAGGGCACAAACATGAATGGCTGCTTTGCTACCTATTGGGCACCGCTCACAGGAGGATATGTAATGGTCGACGGATGGAACTACTTCTATGACGTTGTAAAAAATGTTCAGGATGCTGAGACTGGTGAGGACCTGAAACGCTACGCAAAGTTTGAGACTCCCGTACTCAACATCTCTGCCGACAGCAGCGTGAAGCTGAATGTCTCGCTCTGGGGCGACTACGCATCTGACGACCTCGACAAGGAGCACAACTATCCGGAGTATCAGGTGAACGCCGTCGCAGCCATCGTTGCGTTCAACCCCGAAACGGGTCTGTACGAGGAGGTGGAGCGTAAGCACTTCGGCCTCGACAAGAAGACTTGGAAGAACGTGGAGTGCGAGTTTAGCAAGGGTTACGAGGACGCGAAGATTGTTATCTACGCAACCGACGGACCGAGCGTGCTCTACATCGACAACCTCAAGGTGACACAGCAGCTGAAGAAGGGTGATGCCTTCGCTACTTGCATCGAGTGCCAGCCTGGTTTGGTGGATGCTAAGGCAAGTGTCACATTGCCAGCTGACTATGCTAAGAAGAACATCTATCAGCGCGTAGTGGCAGTGAACAACCACAAGTCGCTCTTCCTCAACCTCGAGTACAACTGGTACAGTGGTCCGTCTGAGCTCCAGCTCATCCACGAGGCTTCAGAGACAGCCATCAATGATGCTGCTGCGGATGCCACTGCCGTAGAGGTAGCTCGCTACGCAGTAGACGGCACTCAGCTTGCTGCTCCGCAGAAGGGTGTGAACATCGTTCGCATGTCTGACGGCACAACACGCAAGGTTGTCGTTAAGTAATATAGGAGGGTATGGCATCCTGCCATACCCACGCTGCTACTGGTTAGCGTTATGTATCACGCTGCCTTTGGTTAGCGTTACTCTTTAAACATGCTAATTGCGTGGGTATGGCAGGATGCCATACCCTCCTACGAAAAAGCCACGCTTCTCGATGGGAAGCGTGGCTTTTTCTATGTGTGTTTGTGCTATGTGTGTCATCCGCACCGACCGACGCAGACATCCGTATCGACCGACGCAGACATCCGTATCGACCGACGCAGACATCCGTATCGACCGACGCGGATGGCTTTTCTTTTGCTTTACATGCGCTCCGGCACCTCGATGCCGAGCAGTGCCATGCCGTTCTTCAGCGTCTTGCCTACGTTCTGAGCAAGAACGAGGCGCACCACCTTCTCCTCTTCGGTGTCGGCACCGAGGATAGAGTAGTCGTGGTAGAACTGGTTGAACGCCTTTGTCAGCTCGTAGCAGTAGTTGGCAATGCCGCTCGGAGAGTAGTCCTTGCCAGCCTGCTCTACAGCCGCACCGAACTCGTTGAGCTTCTGTATAAGCTCAATCTCCTTCTCGTTGAGCGGCATTGTGCCGGCGAGAGTAGCCGGGATGTTGATACCCTCAGCCTGAGCCTTGCGCAGGATAGAGCGGATACGAGCGTATGTGTACTGGATGAACGGACCGGTGTTGCCGTTGAAGTCGATAGACTCCTCTGGGTTGAAGAGCATGTTCTTGCGAGCGTCAACCTTGAGGATGAAGTACTTCAGCGCGCCGAGACCCACGATGCGAGCGATCTCGTTGCGCTCCTCCTCGCTCATGTCCTTGAACTTGCCCAGCTCCTCGCTTGTCTGCTTGGCGTCAGCCACCATTGCTGCAATCAGGTCGTCGGCGTCTACGACAGTGCCCTCGCGGCTCTTCATCTTGCCGTTAGGCAGCTCCACCATACCGTAAGAGAAGTGTACGAGCTCCTTGCCCCACTTGAAGCCGAGGCGGTCGAGCAGGATAGAGAGCACCTGGAAGTGGTAGTTCTGCTCGTTGCCCACGACGTAAATCATCTTGTCGATAGGGAAGTCGTTGAAGCGCATCTTGGCTGTGCCTATGTCCTGAGTCATGTACACGCTGGTGCCGTCGCTGCGCAGCAGCAACTTTTGGTCGAGACCTTCGTCGGTGAGGTCAGCCCATACGGAGTTGTCGTCCTTGCGGAAGAACAAGCCCTTAGCCAGTCCCTCTTCCACCTTCTTCTTGCCCACGAGGTAGGTGTTCGACTCGTAGTAGATCTTGTCGAAGCCCACGCCGAGTGCCTTATATGTCTCGTCGAAGCCAGCATATACCCAGTCGTTCATCTTCTTCCAGAGCGCGCGCACCTCGGGGTCGTTCTGCTCCCACTTCACGAGCATCTCGTGAGCCTCCTTGATGAGCGGCGACTCTTCCTTAGCCTTCTTCTCAGCCTGTTCCTCGTCCATACCCTCAGCCACGTACTTAGCCTTCAGTTCAGCCACCTCGGCACGGTAGTGCTTGTCGAACGCCACGTAGTAGTCGCCGATGAGGTGGTCGCCCTTCTTGCCCGAAGTTTCCGGAGTCTCGCCGTTGCCGAACTTCTGCCAAGCCAGCATCGATTTGCAGATGTGGATGCCGCGGTCGTTCACGATGTTGGTCTTCACCACGCGGTTGCCGTTAGCCTCCATGATCTGCGCCAGCGACCAGCCGAGCAAGTTGTTGCGCACATGTCCGAGGTGGAGCGGTTTGTTGGTGTTGGGCGACGAGTACTCGATCATCACCAGTGGCGAAGCCTCAGTGACGGGTTTCTCGCCGAACTTCTCGTTCAGGTTCATCTCGTTGAGCAGCGCGAGCCACGCCTTCTTGTCGATGACGAGGTTGAGGAAACCGCCCACAGCGTTGAAGTCGGCGATAGCCTCGCAGTTCTGCTTGATGTACTCGCCAATCTCGCGCGCCGTCTCGTCGGGCTTCTTGCGCGAAATCTTAAGGAACGGGAACACTACGAGCGTGAGGTTGCCCTCAAACTCCTTCTTGGTCTTCTGAAGCTGCACCATCTTCTCGGGCACTTCCTGACCGTAAAGCTCTTTCACTGCCGCCTGGGCAGCGTTGATAATCTGCTGTTCTATTGTCATTGTTTCGTTGTATTTTTATTCGCTGTCATATCACATTATACACAAACTGTTGCTTGTAGATTATATATAATGTAGGAAGTTGAGTGCAAAGTTACGAATATTATCTCATAGAATCCGCATGTTTTAACGATTTTGCGCCGAATATGAAAATATCCATCCGTTTTATTTTGATTTCTCGATTATTAATACGATATTTGCCAATGGATATAAATATAAAGTTATGAATAGACTCTCATTAGAACACACGGACGATGCTGTAATTCGCTCTATCAAAGAGACGATTTCCTCTATTATTCCGAAAGATGCCAAGGTTATACTTTTTGGTTCGAGAGCCAGAAATGAAGCTATGGCAAATTCGGATTGGGACATTCTTGTGCTTTTGAATAAGGATAAGGTAGAGGAAGGCGATCACGATGACTATTCATATCCTCTGTGGGAATTAGGTTGGAAAATCAATCAGATGATTCATCCGATAGTATATTCAATGAAGGATTGGGCTATGCGCAAAGGAAGCCCATTTTATGAGAATGTAGAGAGAGAGGGAGTGGAGCTATGTTAGAGACCGAAATGAGAAGAAACGTGATTGCTTATAGGATAGAGAAATCACGCAAGAGTCTTGAAGAGGCGCACGAAATATCTAAACTGAGATACTGGAATCTTACAGGCAATCGGCTCTATTATAGTGTTTTTCACATGGCATCAGCATTATTGTTAGATAAAGGTTTTACAGCTAAGACTCATGCTGGAGTCATACATCTTATTGGCGAGAAATTCGTAGCCACAGGACTGTTGGACAGGTCTTATGGCAGACTTTTTTCGCGTCTTTACGAGTTGAGGCAGTCTGGCGACTATGACGATATGTACGACGCAACAGAAGAAGAGGTGATGCCCTATTTCGACAGGGTTGAGTCGTTCGTTAGCGAGATGGAAAGGCTTATAACATTCAAATAAGCAAAACGTCAATTGACTACAATTTGCAAACTGCGTATTGCAATACGCCATGCGTACGCCGCAATTTCTGATTATTTAACAAAAATAAGATAATGCGATGCAAATTTTGTACGTGTGAAATATGGGTTTATTGAAGATTTTTAATACCTTTGCGGCGGAAATTAAAGGATAATACAATTCACATCTAAATAATTATTTTTTAAAAATGGCAAAGTTAGATTTGACACAGTACGGCATTACTGGTTCTACAGTAATCGCTCACAATCCTTCTTACGAGCAGTTGTTCGAAGAGGAGACAAAGGCAGGTCTTGAGGGCTTCGAGGTAGGCCAGCAGACAGAGCTTGGTGCAGTAAACGTTATGACAGGTATCTACACCGGTCGTTCTCCTAAGGACAAGTACATCGTAATGGACGAGAACTCTAAGGACACTGTATGGTGGACTTCAGAGGAGTACAAGAACGATAACCACCCGATGTCTGAGGAAGTTTGGCACAAGGTTAAGGCTATCGCTAAGGAAGAGCTCTGCAACAAGAACCTCTATGTTGTAGACGGTTTCTGCGGTGCTAACAAGGATACACGTATGGCTGTTCGTTTCATCGTTGAGGTTGCTTGGCAGGCTCACTTCGTAACAAACATGTTCATCCGTCCGACAGCAGAGGAACTCGAGCAGTTCGAGCCTGACTTTGTTGTATACAACGCTTCTAAGGCAAAGGTTGCTGACTACAAGGAGCTCGGCCTCCACTCTGAGACTTGTGTAGCATTCAACACAACAAGCCGCGAGCAGGTTATCATCAACACATGGTACGGTGGTGAGATGAAGAAGGGTATGTTCTCTATGATGAACTACTACCTCCCGTTGAAGGGCATCGCTTCTATGCACTGCTCTGCTAACTGCGACAAGAACGGTCAGAACACAGCAATCTTCTTCGGTCTCTCTGGTACAGGTAAGACAACTCTGTCTACCGACCCGAAGCGTCTCCTCATCGGTGACGACGAGCACGGATGGGACGACAACGGCGTGTTCAACTTCGAAGGTGGCTGCTACGCTAAGGTTATCAACCTCGACAAGGAGTCAGAGCCGGACATCTACAACGCTATCCGCCGCAACGCTCTCCTCGAGAACGTAACTGTTGCTGCTGACGGCAAGATCGACTTCGCTGACAAGAGCGTTACTGAGAACACACGTGTTTCTTACCCGATCTTCCACATCAATAACATCCAGCCGGGTTCTTCTGCACCAGCTGCTAAGCAGGTTATCTTCCTCTCAGCTGACGCATTCGGCGTACTGCCTCCAGTATCTATCCTGACACCGGCACAGACTCAGTACTACTTCCTCTCTGGCTTCACAGCTAAGTTGGCAGGTACAGAGCGCGGCATCACAGAGCCGACTCCGACATTCTCTGCTTGCTTCGGTCAGGCATTCCTCGAGCTGCACCCAACTAAGTACGCTCAGGAGCTCGTTAAGAAGATGGAGAAGAACAACGCTAAGGCTTACCTCGTAAACACTGGTTGGAACGGCACAGGCAAGCGTATCTCTATCCGCGACACACGTGGTATCATCGACGCTATCCTCAGCAGTGACATCGACAAGGCTCCTACAAAGCAGATTCCGATGTTCGACTTCAAGGTTCCGACAGAGCTTCCTGGTGTAGCTACTGAGATTCTTGATCCGCGCGACACTTACGCTGACGCTGCTCAGTGGGAGGAGAAGGCTAAGGACCTCGCTGCTCGCTTCATCAAGAACTTCGCTAAGTACACAAACAACGAGGCTGGTAAGGCTCTCGTTGCTGCTGGTCCTCAGCTCTAATCCATACGCAAGTATGGGTCTCACGGCGTAAGCTCTTCACGCTTCAGTGCGAGAGCTTACGACATTCGTAGACATTACGATAAAGACCAAATAAATAAAAGGTCTGCTTCCCTTGCGGGAGGCAGACCTTTTTGTGTTATGATTGTTCTCTCACGGATTGCACCGACCCAGTAGCGTGTTCTCCCACAGATTGCACTGATTTACACAGATGTTTATGGTGCGCAGTATTCTCCCACAGAACACGCGGAATACACAGAAGTTCTTGCAGGGGGTGCAGCAGTCTCTGCTGCACCGACCTAAATATCAGTGTTGATCCGTGCCATCTGTGGGAGGTTATTTCAAGAATGTGGGTGCGTGGGTATGGCAGGATGCCATACCCTCCTACAAAACTTCTGTGCGTTCCGTGCATCTGTGGGAGGTTCTTAGGGCACGGCACGCACTTAATTCAGTCCGTAGTTCTCGTAGCGTTCGAACTGCTGCTTGATGGTTTGTCGTGCGCGGAAGATGTTCACCCTCACTTGCTCCTCTGTGATGCCAAGCACCGCCGCAATCTCCTTGTGCGTCTTGCCCTCCATGTCGCGCAGCTGCATACATGCGCGCTGCTTCTCGGGCAGGGCATCAATGAGCTGCCGCACAATCTGCACTTTCTCGCGCTGCACGGTGCGCTCGTAGGGGTTAGCCGTCGCCGTGGGGTTGCTCTCCACAGGCGTGTCGTCGAGCGACGCATTCTGGTTCTCGTGCAGCCGCAGTCGGTCGAGTGCCATGTTGCGGCATACGGTGAGTGCGAACGCCTCGATGTTCTCGATGGTATCCCACGAGTCGCGACGGTTCCAGACACGTATGAGCGTGTCCTGCACGATGTCCTCTGCCTCCTCGCGGCTCAGCGTGATGCGTAGCGCGAGGCGGTAGAGGATATCCTTCATTGGTAATATGTCGCTTGTGAAACTAATCTTTTTCATTCGAGAACTTTTGTTTGTTTTTTAGGAGGGTATGGCATCCTTGCCATACCCACGCTGCCATCTTTTAGGGGGTGCACTTGTCTCCGCTCGGCTTTGCCGCTTGCCAGAGCAAGAAGTGCACCATCATAGTATAAGTGCACCATCCTTGTTAATAGCACTATTTTGTTTATTGGTGCAGCTGAGACAGCTGCACCCCCTGAAGCTGTCTTCGTGAAAATCCGTGCATTCTGTGGGATGCTCTTTCCAGCAAGAAGGTTTCTGTGTGTTCTGTGCATTCTGTGGGAATATTGATGTTCTCCCACAGATCTCACTGATTGACACAGATGTTGGTTGCGCATGTTCTCCCACGGAATCCACAGAAGTCACAGAAGTTAGGTTGCGTTAGTGGTTGCGTGGGTATGGCAGGATGCCATACCCTCCTAATCCGTGAAAATCCGTGCGTTCTGTGGGATGCTCTTTCCAGCAAGAAAGTTTCTGTGTGTTCTGTGCATTCTGTGGGAATATTGATGTTCTCCCACAGATCTCACTGATTGACACAGATGTTGGTTGCGCATGTTCTCCCACGGAATCCACAGAAGTCACAGAAGTTAGGTTGCGTTAGTGGTTGCGTGGGTATGGCAGGATACCATACCCTCCTAATCCGTGCAATCTGTGGGAGACCCTCCTCTTCAAGAAGTTTCCGTGCATTCTGTGGGAATATTGATGTTCTCCCATATGTATCCCCTTCGCTATAGCGTCACGACGAACGTGGTGTGGTATCCTGCTTGTGCACGTTCGGCGAGAGCGAGGTTGCCGCCCTGCGCCATCATCATCTGTCGCGAGAGCGATAGCCCGATGCCCGACCCCGTGCGCTTCGTGGTGAAGAACGGCACGAACACCTCGCGCGCCACCTCCGCTGCTATCGGCGTGCCGTCGTTGCTGATGCGCAGCTGCGTGCACTGGTCGGTGCTGCGTGCGCTGATGTCTATGTTTTGCGCGCCTGCCTCCGCCGCATTCTTCACGATGTTGGTAAGCACCTGGTGCATCATGCTTGCGTCGGCACGCAGCGTCTGTACGTTGGCGAGGTCTACGTGCCATGTGATGTTGGGGGAGAGCGTTTGTAGATTGGTAACGAGTCGTTGCAGGTCAATCTCCTCGAAGCTCACTGTCTGCAGCTGCGTCATCTTGCGGTAGCTCTCCACGAACGCCGACAGGCTGCGACTCGTGTCGTATATCGCCTGGATGCCCTCTTCGAGCGGCGTTCCCTTCACCATCTTGCTGCCTATGTACGCCTGCGTGATGCTCTGTATCGGTGTCACGGCGTTCATTATCTCGTGCGTCAACACGCGTGTCAGCCGCTGCCACGACTCCACCTCGCTGCGCGCCATCAGTTGGTTTATCTCTCCGCCCATCTCGTTGAGCATCTTCTGCAGTTCGCGCTCGCCGGGCATGATGCTGTCCGTAGGCAGGCGGAACATGAAGTCGCGGTTGTGCAGTGCCTCGCGCATGAGGTGCACACGAGTGGAGAGGCGACGCTGGTGGCGCCACTCAAGTACGAAGAGCACTACGAGGAGTGCGGTGAGAAGGGCAATTATATATGGTGCCATGTTGTGATGTTGAGATGTTGAGATGTTGTGATGGTGAGGTGGTGAGGTGTTGTGGTGGTGAGGTGTTGTGATGTTGAGATTTCTCACTATTGTCACCATCTCACCATTACAACATCAACTCTCAACCTCACCTCAACTTCCTATACAGCGTCTGCCTTGTTATTCCTAACAGTTCCGCTGCCTTGCTCATATTGCCGTGGCACTGTTCTACCACGCGATGCACATGCTGCTGTTCGAGCTTGTCGAGCGTCACCACTTCGCGACTCTTCTCCACCGCGTCGCGCAGCGTGCGCACCAGTTCGTCGTTGTCCCACGGCTTCGTCACGAAGTCGGCAGCCCCGTTCTTCAGTCCCTTTACTGCCAACTGCACGTCGGCATACGCCGTCATCAGTACCACCGGCGTGTCGGGATGCAGCTTCTTCAGCGTGCGCAGCCAGAACAGTCCGTCCTGCCCCGTGTTCACGCCTAATGAGAAGTTCATGTCGAGCAGCACCACGTCCACATGCTCCTCGCTCATAGTGGCTACGAGCCGGTCTGTACTGCTGAGTGTCACGATGCGCGTGAACACCCCTGCAAGACAAATCTTCAAAGCGGTGAGTATCGCCGGGTTGTCGTCGACGATGAGTATCGTGTTGTAATAGTTGCTCATATTAAGCACTTTATGTTTCTAATGCAAAAGTACAAAAAAAAGTGCAAGCCACTGACACATGTGTATCATTTTCATACACTCTGCTGTATGATTATCATACAACCGCCGTTTTTCCGCACCAAACACTTCCCGTTGCCTGCTTAATGGTGTAATTTTGTCGTAGAAATAAAGCAAACAGATACAATGAACCGACCATTCATAACCCTATTCGCCCTGCTCGCCGCCATGTCGGCTCAGGCTGCCGAACCGTGGAGCGTGGAGCGTTGCATGGAGTACGCCGCCGAGCACAGTCACGCGGTGCGCCTGCAGCAGTACGACCTCGACGTAAGTCGCACCGAACGCACACGTGCCATCGGTGCCTTCCTGCCCGAAGTGTACGGCTCGGTGGGCGCACAGATGAACTTCGGACGTGCCATCGACCCCGAGACCAACACCTACACCGATGTCAACACCTTCTATAACGGCTACGGCTTGCAGGCATCGCTCGTCGTCTTCGACGGACTGCAGCGTTATAACGAACTGCGCATGGCTCGAGCCAATGTGGCTATGGGTCGGTCGGCGTTGCAGGCGGAGAAAGATGCCGTGCGTCTGAGGGTGTACAAGGCGTGCATGGATCTGCTCTACTGCGAGGGTGCCGTGGAGCACACGCAGCGCAAACGCGACGAGAGTCGTGAGCTGCTACATCAGACCGAGGTGATGGCTGAGGTGGGGCAGAAGAGCGAAGCCGATGTGGCGCAGATGCGAGCCACACTTGCTGCCGACGACTACGAGCTGACGCATATGCAGAGTCAGACCACGAAGGCACTGCTCGCGCTGAAGCAGCAGATGAACTTCCCCATTGCCGACACGCTCGTTGTGGAAAAGCCTGCGGTAGATGCCTCGCGTCTGCCTACCGACAATGCCTATAATATATATAATGTGGCGCTCACAGCCAATCCGCGCATAGCGCAGGCAGAAAGCAATGTGGCTGCAGCACGCTACGCCCTGCGCGCTGCTCGTGGTGCATTCCTACCGAAACTCTCTCTCTCCGGCGGTGTCTCCACCTCGTTCTATCGTAATATAGACGTGGGTGGACACGCACCGTTCGGTCAGCAGTTCAAGAATAATGCCGGCGAATACGTGACTCTCTCGCTGAGCATCCCTATCTTCAACCGACTCGGCTCTGTCTCCTCCGTTCGCTCGCGCCGCATAGCTCTTGACCGGGCACGCGAATCGCTCAACTACGAGCGTTCCGAGCTGCAGCGCATCATAACCGAAGCCGTCGCTGATGTGGAGAACAGCGCTAAGGAGGTGCAGAAGATGAAGAATCAGGTTGAGGCTGACAGCTTAGCCGCCTACCTCACCACACGCAAGTTCGAAGAGGGCATGGCATCGTCTATCGACGTACGCACGGCGGCTGTCACGCTCCTGCAAAGCCGTGTAAGACTGCTGCAGAGCCAACTCACAATGATGTACAATCGCCAAGTACTGGCATACTATGAAAAGTAAAAAAGTAAAAAAGTAAAAAGGTAAAAAGGTAAAAAAGTAAAAAGCTTTGGCTTAGAAAGGCTTAAAGAGGCTTAGTTCGGCTTAAACGCCGCCATAAATAGGCTTAGTTCGGCTTAAACGCCGCCTTAAAGAGGCTTAAGCGCCGCCTTAAAAAAAACAAACCATTATGGACCGACAAATAGAAAAGAAATCATTTCTCCGCCGCTACGCATGGTATATCGCTGCGGCTGCCGCACTCGCTGCGCTCCTCGTGTGGATAGTGCTCGGCACAACTGCCAATACGACGACCGTAGATGCCTCTGACATCACCATCAGCGACGTCACGCGCGGCAAGTTCGACGACTATGTGCGTCTCAACGGACAGGTGCTGCCTATCCAGGTGGTGCAGATCTCGCCCGAGGAGGGCGGCATAGTGCGCGAGAAGGTTGTGGAGGAGGGTACACGCGTCAGAAAGGGCGACGTGATACTCCGACTCAGCAACAGCAACCTCGACCTTCAGATTCTGAATGCTGAGGCTGAACTCGCCGAGAAGCAGAACCTGCTGCGCAACACGCAGGTGGCTATGCAGCAGGACCGCCTCAACAACCGCACCGAGCAGGCTACGCTCGACACCGACTGCGACCGCAAGCGCCGCGCCTACGAACAGAACGCACGCCTCTACAAGGAGCGTCTCATCAGCAAGGAGGTGTATCTGCAGAGTCGTGAGGACTATAACCTCGCACGCCGCAAGCAGAGTCTTATCTCGCAGCGACTGAAGCAGGACAGCATCTACCGTCACGTGCAGATGGCGCAGATGGAGGACAACCTCGACAACATGCGCAAGAACGTGCTCTTAGTGCGCGACCGCAAGAACAAGCTCGAGGTGCGCTCGGCTATCGACGGCGAACTCGGACTGCTCGACGTTGAGTTGGGGCAGAACATCGCTGCCGGACAGAACATCGGACAGATAAACGACCTCTCCGACTTCAAGGTGCAGGCGCAGATTGACGAGCACTATATCGACCGCGTGCGTCCCGGTCTCTCGGCTTCGTTCAGTCGCGACGGCAAGACCTACCGACTGCGTGTGCGCAAGATATATCCCGAAGTGCGCAACGGAACGTTCCGCACCGACTTCGTCTTCGTCGGCGAACGCCCGGCGCAGATGCGCAGCGGACAGACCTTCTACGTGGAGCTGGCTCTCGGCAAGTCGCAGCAGGCTACGCTCATACCGCGCGGCACGTTCTTCCAGACCACCGGCGGCAACTGGATATTCGTGCTCGACAAGTCGGGACGCAAGGCTTACCGCCGCAACATCAGCATAGCCCGCCAGAACCCGCAATACTACGAGGTGACCGACGGATTGGAGCCTGGCGAGCGCGTCATCACCAGCGGATACGAAGCGTTCAAGGATAACGAGGTGCTGGTGATAAAGTAAAAAGCCCCTCCCAACCCTCCCCGTCATGGAGGGCTTGGTTACCATTGATTTCCCAAGGCTTAGAAAGGCTTAAAGAAGCTTAGTTTGCCAAGGCTTAGAAAGGCCTAAAGAGGCTTAGTTTTTCTAAGGCTTAGGAAGGCCTAAAGAGGCTTAGAGAGGCCTATTCCCCCAAAAATAAATAGCAAAACAATGATAAAGACTCAGAACCTTACCAAGATCTTCCGCACGGAAGAAGTGGAAACAGTCGCCCTCAACGGCGTTAGTATAAATGTAGAAGACGGCGAGTTCGTCGCCATAATGGGACCGAGCGGCTGCGGCAAGTCGACGCTGCTGAACATCCTCGGACTCCTCGATAATCCCGACTCGGGCGATTATCTGCTCGACGGCGAACCCGTGGCTAACCTCAAGGAGAAGGACCGCACACGCTACCGTCGCGGACGCATCGGCTTCGTGTTCCAGAGCTTCAATCTCATCGACGAACTTACCGTTGAGGAGAATGTCGACCTGCAGCTGCGCTATATGGGCGTACCGTCGAAGGAGCGCCGCGAGCGTGTGACAGAGATTCTGCGCAAGGTGGGCTTGAGCCATCGCGCAAAGCACTATCCGCAGCAGCTCTCGGGCGGTCAGCAGCAGCGTGTGGCGATAGCTCGTGCCGTGGTGGGCAAGCCGAAGCTGATTCTCGCCGACGAGCCTACGGGTAATCTCGACTCGAAGAGCGGTCTGGCTGTCATGGAACTGCTCTCGCAGCTCAATGCCGAGGGCACCACAATCGTAATGGTGACCCACTCGCAGCACGACGCGCAGATGGCAAGCCGCATCATCAACCTCTTCGACGGTCAGGTTGTGGATGGCAGCGAGAGAATTCTTTAACTAAAACGAAACGATAATGAAGACATTCCTATATATGTTCCGCCGCTACCGCATAGCCACGCTGCTCAACCTCTTCGGCTTGAGTGTGGCTGTAGCGACGTTCTACCTGTTCATGACACAGGTGATATACAACCGCACGTACAACCACAACATCAACGACTACGAGCACACGTACCGCCTCGAAATCTACGGCAATCTGTTCGGCGACAACTGGGGTTGCACTATCTGCCGCCCGTTCGCCTCAATGCTGAAGGATGTACCACAGGTTAAGAGTGCTGTCTATTACTGTCCGTATATCAACAATGCCGACATAAAGGTGAACAACCGCGCCATGACCGTGCCTGTAGTGAACATGAGCAAGCCTGGCATTGAGTTCTTCACCGGCAAACTCATCTCCGGCTCAAGCAAGGCTTGGGGCACTGGAGCTACTGCCATCGTTAACCGCAGCACAGCCGAGAAGATGTTCGGCACGGCGAACGCTGCTGGCAAGACGTTCGAAATCAACACCGACGATGGCGGAATGAAACCCGTCACCGTGGTGGGCGTGAGCGAGGATATGCCCGACAACTGCACCATACCCAACGGCATGTATCTCTGCGATAACGAAAGCGGAATGACCGACTGGAGCGAGTGGAGCTACTATATATATGTGCGACTTGACAATGGTGCAAGTCCTGAAAAGGTAGTGCGTGGCTTGAAACAGGGCTTCATGAAAGCCCAAGGCATCAGTCCTAAAGACGAGAAAGAGTTTGACAAGCAGATGAAGTTCAGAATAACCTCCGTCGACGACGTCTATTTCTCTGGCATCGGACAGCAGGACAAGGGCAACCGCAGCCTTGTCGACGTGCTCACCGTGGCTTCTGTCTTCGTGCTGTTCATCGCCCTGCTCAATCTGCTCAACTTCCAGCTCTCCGAGGTGCCGATGCGTATGCGCGGCATCAACACACGCCGTGTGATGGGAGCCTCTGTAGGCAGTCTGCGCCTTAAGATGATAATGGAGAGCGTGCTGTTCGCCTTTGTGGCTTTGCTTGTCGGCGTTCTGCTTGTAGTGGCGTTCCAGCGCAGCGAGTCGTGCATGAAGCTCGTTTCGGGCGACATCGGCTTCTCGGCACACTGGCTTCTTGCCGCCGTCATGGCTGCGTCGGCACTCGTTGTGGGAGCGTTGGCGGCTGTTGTGCCGGCGTTCTACAGCACATCGTTCGCTCCGGCTCTGGTGCTGAAAGGATCGTTCGGACTCTCGCCGCGCGGCAGACAGTTGCGCCTGGCGATAATGGCGGTGCAGTTCTGCGTGGCTTTCGTGCTCGCTATATATATAGGTGTAATGTCGAGCCAGTCGAACTACATCTTCAACTGCGACTACGGCTTCAACAAGAACGAGGTGTTCTACGCATGGCTCTCTAATGAGGCGAAGGCGAAGCGCGAGACGATACGCACCGAACTGAAGAAGTTGCCGTTCGTGGAGAGCGTGGGCTTCGCGCAGAGCGCCATCGGCACAAGCGACCAGTATATGGGTTGGGGACGTGGCGACGCCGAGCATCAGATGTCGCTCCAGGTGCTGCCGTGCGACTATGAGTATCCGCAAACTATGGGACTGAAGATTTTGGAGGGTCGCAACTTCAACGAGGCTGACATGAAGACGGGTGCCTACGTGCTCAACAAGGCTGCCATGCAGCAGTATAAATGGCTCGCCGTGGGCGACTCTATCGGTCGTCAGAACGAATGGGGATCTACGTCAAACTACCTCATCGTGGGCGTCTGCAACAACTTCAAGCTGAAGTCGATGCGCAACGACAATAGTCGTGTGGCTATTGCGTTCATTATCTTCGGACCGGATATGGAGCAGTGGGGCGACCGCTGCAACCAGGTGTTCGTGCGCGTAGCAAAGGGTCAGGACAAAGTGGAGGCAAAACGCCGCATAACCGACGTGCTCAACCGTCTTGACGCGTCGCAGAAGTACGAGATGAACTTCCTCGACAACGACCTTCAGCAGACCTACGTCGAGGAGTTCCGCTTCATATCGCAGGTGAAGTTCTTCGCCATCATCTGCATCATCATCACCGTTATCGGCGTGTTCTCGCTGACGATGTTCGAGACCGAGTATCGTCGCAAGGAGATAGGCATACGCAAGGTGATGGGTTCGTCGGTAGGTTCCATCGTGCGCCTCTTCGCCATGCGCTACACCGTTCCGCTCGTGGTGTCGTTCGTCGTTGCAGCTCCCGTGGGCTGGTGGCTCAGTATGCAGTGGCTACAGAGCTTCGCCGAGCACACGCCGCTCCACTGGTGGCTCTTCCCGCTCAGCTTCGTCGGTGTCTCTGCCGTTGTCATTGCAACGGTCGTGGCGCAGTCGTGGCGTGTAGCGACGCAGAACCCCGTGGAGAGTATCAAGACCGAGTGATTTGAATAGGAGGGTATGGCATCCCTGCCATACCCACGCCGCCCTCTGAAGCCCTCCCGCAGATTTCACAGATGCTCACAGAAATTTCTGGCGTAGAAGAGCCTCCCACAGATTTCACAGATGCTCACAGATGGTTAGGTTGCGTAGGGTTCTCCTACGGAATTCACAGAATTCACTCTAAGTTAGGTTGCGTTAGGGGGGCGTTAGGGACTGCGTGGGTACGGCATGATGCCATACCCTCCTACATCTGTGTAAATCTGTGCTATCTGTGGGAGGCTCTTCTCTGCAAGAAGATTCTGTGCGTTCCGTGCGTTCTGTGGAAGGCAATTTCATGAATGTGGGTGCGTGGGTATGGCAGGATGCCATACCCTCCTATGACGCTACGCCTCGCGGTGCTCGGCGATAGCCTTCTTGATGAGCATTTCGAGCTCCTCGCAGAGTTCGGGGTTGTCCTTCAGCAGAGTCTTTGTAGCGTCGCGACCTTGCGCCAGCTTCGAGCCGTTGTAGCTGTACCACGAGCCCGACTTCTGGATGATGCCGTACTCTACGCCGAGGTCTACCATCTCGCCAACCTTTGAGATGCCCTCACCGAACATAATCTCGAACTCGGTCTTGCGGAACGGAGGTGCCACCTTGTTCTTGATCACCTTCACGCGCACCTGGTTGCCGATGATCTGGTCGCCGTCCTTGATGCCCGTCACCTTGCGGATGTCGAGGCGCACCGAAGCGTAGAATTTCAGGGCGTTACCGCCCGTTGTTGTCTCGGGGTTGCCGAACATCACGCCAATCTTCTCGCGCAACTGGTTGATGAAGATACACGTTGTCTTGGTCTTCGAGATTGTAGAGGTGAGCTTGCGCAGCGCCTGCGACATAAGTCGAGCCTGCAGACCAACCTTGTTGTCGCCCATGTCGCCCTCTATCTCCGCCTTCGGAGTGAGCGCAGCCACAGAGTCGATAACGATGATGTCGATAGCCGATGAGCGGATGAGCTGGTCGGCAATCTCGAGTGCCTGCTCGCCGTTGTCGGGCTGCGATATCCAGAGGTTGTCTACGTCTACGCCGAGCTTTGCAGCGTAGAAGCGGTCGAAGGCGTGCTCTGCGTCGATGAACGCTGCGATGCCGCCTGCCTTCTGTGCCTCGGCGATGGCGTGGATGGCAAGCGTTGTCTTACCTGACGACTCGGGACCGTATATCTCGATAATTCTGCCCTTCGGGTAGCCGCCGACACCGAGTGCGGCGTCGAGTCCGATGCTACCGGTAGGGATTACCTCGACGTTCTCCACCTGCTCGTCGCCGAGTTTCATGATGGAGCCTTTGCCGAAGTCCTTCTCTATCTTTGACATCGCAGCCTGGAGGGCTTTGAGCTTGCCCGCCTGGTCGATGTTCATTTCTTCTTTAGCCATTTCTTTTTGAGTTTTGAATTTTGAATTATAATTCAATGTCTACATTGAACAACTCGTGCCAAGGCAGACCCTGCTTGTTGAGCTGCTCCATGAACGGATCCGGATCGAACTCCTCTACGTTCCAAACGCCCGGCTTGCGCCACAGACCCTTGAAGAACATCATTGCACCGATCATAGCCGGAACACCCGTTGTGTAGCTTACGCCCTGCATACCGGTCTCCTTGTAGGCAGCCTCGTGCGAGCAGTTGTTGTAGACGTAGTAGGTCTGCTCCTTGCCGTCCTTGATGCCACGGATGCGGCAGCCGATGGAAGTCTGTCCGTCGTAGTTCTCGCCGAGGTCCTGCGGGTTAGGCAGCACGGCTTTGAGGAACTGCAGCGGCACGATCTTCACCTTCACCTTCTCCGAAGGATTGTCGGCGAGCGGAGCCTCGTATGTTATCTCGTCAATGCGCGACATGCCGAGGTTCTGGATGCAGTCGAGGTATGTGAGATACTGCTGACCGAAAGTCATCCAGAAGCGAGCGCGCTTGATGGTCGGGTAGTTCTTCACGAGCGACTCTATCTCCTCGTGGTGGAGCAGGTAGCTCTCCTTCGGACCCACCTCCGGGTATGTGAGCGGCTTGTGAATCTCGAGCGGAGCTGTCTCCACCCATTTGCCGTCCTCCCAGTAGAGACCCTTCTGAGTGATCTCGCGGATGTTGATCTCCGGGTTGAAGTTAGTAGCGAACGCCTTGTGGTGGTTGCCGGCGTTGCAGTCTACGATGTCGAGATACTGAATCTCGTCGAAGTGGTGCTTAGCAGCATAAGCGGTGAAGATGCTTGTCACGCCCGGGTCGAAACCGCAGCCGAGAATGGCTGTCAGACCAGCCTCCTCGAAACGCTTCTTGTAAGCCCACTGCCAAGAGTACTCGAAGTGAGCCTCGTCCTTCGGCTCGTAGTTGGCGGTGTCGAGGTACGAGCATCCGCAAGCCAGACAAGCCTCCATGATGGTGAGGTCCTGATAGGGCAGGGCGAGGTTGATGACCAGTTCCGGCTTGTAGTCGTTGAAGAGAGCCTTGAGCTGCTCCACATCGTCAGCGTCCACCTGAGCGGTCTTGATGTTGGGGTTGCCGATTGCCTCGACAATGCGGTCACACTTTGACTTTGTGCGGCTTGCAATCATGAAGTCGGTGAAAACGTCAGCGTTCTGCGCAATCTTGAACGCTGCAACTGTAGCGACGCCACCGGCGCCGATCATAAGTACTTTTCCCATTGTTTCTATTTTTTAGTTTGTTGTTTTTTTCTAGGGTTTCTAGATGTTCTAGAGTTTCTAGATGTTCTAGGGTTTTTAGGGTTTCTAACCCACCGCTTTACAGTTCGTTGCCCTTTATCCCGAGGGCGTTCATGAGCGAGTAGCCTAAGATTTCCTGCTTGAAGTTGCCACCTTCGAGCGGCTGCATGGCGAAGAGCGTCACTCGTTTCTCCTCGTCATCAACGTCGCGAAGGGCGTGGCGCAGGGCATCCCAGATCGCGGGGTGCTCAGCGTTGGGGATAGCCATCACGCGATGCACGTCCTTGTGGTTGACCACGGTCTTGAGGATGTCGAGGAAGAAGTCGTCGTGCTTCACCACTTCCTCTACGGGGTAGGAGCTGAGGATGAACTCGCCCAGACCGTCCTTGAACGCCTTTGCGTTTAGGTCGGTTTCGTAGTTGCCGGGTGCGAAGTTCTCGAGCGCAGTCTTCTCCTTAGAGTGGATGAAGATGACCTGCGTCTCGCCCTCGCTGTCGCGGCTCTCGCGCATTCCGCCGTCCAGCGCCACGCAGTCGATCCAGCGTGCGAGGTCGGCTTTCGGGATGCGTCTGCCGAGCATACGCTCGAAGTTGACCGAGAGGTTGAAGGCTACGGAGTCGACATAATCGCCGTCTACGAGGATTATGTTGCGGCTCCATTTTGTATTGTTGAATTGCTGTATATCCATTTTATATGTTATTTCACTATTTCCTTTGTAACCTTGCGCTTGCCGTCGGCATAGGTCACGGCTTTGAGCACGATGGTGCCCTTAGCAGGTGTAGCAATCTGCGCACCCTCTATCGAGTAGTAGCGCGTGTCAGCTACCTTCATGTCGGCGGTGTTGCTGTTGATGCCCGTCGGGTCGAAGTCGTAGAGTGCGCGGTCGGAAGTGGTTGCCGTGCCGTCTACGGTGTACACGCTCTCCACGTGCAGCTTCTTCGCCTGCAGGTTGTGGAAGTAGATAACCTTCAGTGTACCGTTGTTCACGATGTCGTAGTTGTCGGTGAAGCCGAACGGAATCTCGTCCATGTCCTGCGTGAGGTGGTCGTAGAGGTCGGTGGTGAACGTATAGCGTTTGCCGTCGACATAGATGCGGTAGCTCAGCTTCTCGGCGTTGATATACTCGCCGTCGACGTCCTCGGTCGGAATGTTGAACACGAGTGCCGAGTTCAGCTCGTCCCAATCAAGGTTGGTCGGCATGGCGGGCTTCGTGGCGTGGTCGCCGGCGTAGTACTTCATCGTCACGCCTGTGGCGGTCGTCACGAACTCTTTGAGGTCGTAGGTCGTCTCGCAGAGGTAAGCCTCGGCAGGAGCCATTGTGAGCTGCTTGCGGTCGGCAGAGAAGTTGAAGTTGATGGTGCGGAGATACTCGTAGTTCATATCCTTGTCCACGCTCACCGGCGCAATGCGGTAGAAGAAGAGGTCGGCATCCTTCACAATCTGGAACGACGGGATGGAAGCCGTTGTGCCGCTGTATGTGCCCTCGTACACCTCCTCTGGCGACTTTGAAGCGAGTCCGCTGATGAAGAACTTGCCGTCGCTGAACGCCACCTTCACCAGGCGCGATGTCTTCGCGCCGTAGGCATCCGTGCCGCTGAACACGTAGGTCTGCGGCTTCACGCCCTTAGGGAACTCGAAGCGCACGAACTCGCCCAATGGTTGCAGCTTCATGTTGTAGAAGAAGCCGTAGAAGCCCGCCTCGTCCTCCGTCTCTGCGTCCTCGTATATGGCGAAGATGTCGCCGTTCTGCGTTGTCAGCTCGCCCTGTTCGCCGATGGCGAGGCGTGCCTCCTTCTCGAAGCTCGTCACGTTGCCATCCTCGTCGGCGTGCACTATCTCTAAGTATAGCGTCTTTGCATCGTTCTGCACGAGCACCTGTCCTGCCTTGATGACAATCTCGTTACCCACCTTCTCGCCCTTCAGCCAGCTCTCCTCGGCACCGCGGTAGTCGCGGTTGCCGCCCGGTGTGAGTCCGTTGAAGTAGTAGGTGGTGCCGTCCTGGCGCACCGTCACCTTACCGTTGGTGTACTGCTTCTCGTAGAAGCCGTTGTTCTCGGTGTACGCCATGATGTACGCCTCGTCCTCGCCCTCGGGGTTGTAGACGGGTTTCTCGTCCTTAGGCACGCTCAGCTTGTGCAGCGCAGCCTTGCTGGGAGCCTTCAGCATGCGCTCCTTCTGCGTGGTGTTGTTTGATAAGGGGGTGCCAAAGAGGGTTTGTGCGTTGGCTGCTATTGTAGCGAGCACGAAGCCCAATAATAGTAGAGTCTTTTTCATAATGTTGATTGCTTAAAATGATTTTATTTAGGTTTTGCAAGTCGGCGACAAACGCAACCATTTTAGATGACAAAGTTAGCGAGAATAATCCGAAAAACCAAGTTTTTTAGTCGCCATATTAACCCTGCCAATATGTTTTGTAATTATACTCCCAAGGTATTCAACCTTAATGCCTAATGCTTGTGGCGAGAGAAGGTGGCTCCGGTAGTGCTAAAATGATGTTCCGGTTGTGGGGGAATAATGTTCCGGTTGTGGGGGAATAATGTTCCGGTTGCGGTGGAATAATGTTCCGGTTGCGGTGGAATAATGTTCCGGTTGCGGTGGAATGATGTTCCGGTTGCGCAGGAGGGTATGGCGGATAGACTGGTAGATGGACTGATAGATATTCCCATTTTGTGGTGCATCTATCAGCCTTTATATTGTTGGTATTCAGAGAGTTGCAACGATGCTGACAGATATGGTAGATATTTTCGCAAAACATTTTTTTATAATGTTTGCTAAATATCATTTTATAATAGAATGGTGCCTTGCTGATAAGATTCTCCCACAGAATGCACAGATTGGCACAGAACAAAAAGACTTGGTTCTGGGGTACAAATCAAATTATAAAAGGATTATTTTAGTTCAAAATACTCCACCCATTGTAAAGGATTTGTAGAATTTCGTTACATTTCAAATCCCATGTCGCGCACCATTTGCTTTACGACATCGGTCTTGACAGTAGACGCCTCCTCTTTATCATAGAGAAGAAGGAAAACAACCTGACCATTTTCGACATTGGTAAGAACATTGAACGTGATGACTCTTGCTCCACCAGATTTACCTTTGCCTTTTGATTTGATAGCCATACGGATTTTGCGTATGTTTTTTGTAATCTCATCGCCTTGCAGAGGGTTTTCTTTAATACTATCGAGAAAATCCTTGTAGTCTTGTTTAAAACTTGGATATTTCTTAGCGAGACGTTTTGCTTCTTTGGCAAAGTCGTCAGAAACCGATACTGTAATATTACAACTCATCGAGCAAACTTTCTGCAGATTGAAGTTTACGCTTTCCGGCAATGGCTTCCTTTACCTCCGTCAAAGCGTTTTTGAGTTCTTTCATCAAGTCGCGCGGTGCGTCAATGGTATCATTTCCGTCATCGGGGAAGATGCGGAAACTGCCAGCACGCGATTTTAGGACTACGTGCTCTCCTGCTTTTGCCAAATTCAGATACTTAGTCTGATTAGTGCGAAAGTCTCTTGTGCTAACTACAACCATAATCAATACTATTTGTTTATGGCACAAAGATACGATTTTTAATTGAAACAGCAATACATTTGGCTACCAATTAACACAATTTGGTAGCCAAACATAGTTTTGACACATCCTCCTCCTACTGATAGCCTACGATAAAAAAACGAAACACGCAGCGATGCAGGTGCATCCCCGTGTGTTTCGTTTATGCTTATTGTTTATGCCGTCGAAGCTGAGGCATGGAAGCCACACGCCGCGGCAAAAGACAACTGTTTACTTCTGAAGCAGTGCCATGGTGTCCTTGGCAATCATCAGCTCCTCGTCAGTCGGGATAACGCAAACCGTTACCTTAGACTCTGGAGTAGAGATGATAGCCTCTTCGCCGCGCACCTTGTTTGCCTCGGCATCCATCTCTACGCCGAGGAACTCAAGACCCGAGCAAGCCTCAAGGCGAGTGCCCACCTGGTTCTCGCCTACACCGGCTGTCCATACGATGATGTCCACGCCACCCATAGCGGCAGCGTAAGCGCCGATGTACTTCTTGATGCGGTAGTTGTACATCTTCAGAGCGAGCTGTGCGCGCTCGTTGCCCTCAGCGGCAGCGCTCTCTACCTCGCGCATGTCAGAAGAGATGCCAGTGATGCCGAGCACACCGCTCTCCTTGTTGAGGAAGTCTGCCATCTCCTGCGGCTTCTTGCCGAGTTTCTCCATGAGGAAGGTAACGGCAGACGGGTCGATGTCGCCAGAACGGCTGCCCATCATTACGCCAGCGAGCGGAGTGAGACCCATAGAGGTGTCGATGCACTTGCCGAACTTAACGGCTGACACCGACGCACCGTTGCCGATGTGGCAGGTGATGATGCGCTGTGTCTTGATGTCGCGGCCAAGGAACTCGCACACGCGCTGCGATACGTAGCGGTGGCTGGTGCCGTGGAAGCCGTAGCGACGCACGTGATACTTCTCGTAGAGCTCGTAAGGCACAGCGTAGAGGTAAGCGTAGTCGGGCATGGTGCTGTGGAAGGCGTTGTCGAACACGCACACCTGCGGCACCTGCGGCATCAGCTTGTCTACGGCGCGCAAGCCCTTCAGGTGGCCGGCGTTGTGTACCGGTGCGAGGTCGCAGAGGCTCTCGATGCCGTCCTCTACCGACTTGTCGACGATGACGCTCTTCTCGAAGAGGTCGCCACCCTGCACGATGCGATGGCCTACGGCGTCAATCTCGCTGAGCGACTTGATTGCGCCGAACTCAGGGTCGAGCAAGCACTGGAACACGAAGTTGACACCTTCCTTGTGGTCGGGCATGTCGTGCATGATTTTCTTCTTCTCGCCGTTAGGCAGAGTGATTTTGATGAATGCCTCATCAAGACCGATACGCTCAACGCCGCCTGCTGCCAGCACTGAGTTGTCGTCCATATTGTACAGCTTATACTTGATTGAAGAGCTGCCACAATTAAGAACCAATATCTTCATTACTTTGATTTTTGATTTTTGAGTTGTTACTTAGCGTCCATTGCCTGGCAAGCTGTGATAGCCACCATGTAGTAGATGTCCTCTACAGAGCAACCGCGCGAGAGGTCGTTCACTGGGCGTGCGATGCCCTGAAGGATCGGACCGATAGCGAGCGCATCGCCCAAGCGCTGAACGAGCTTGTACGAGATGTTGCCCACCTCGAGGCACGGCACAACGAGAACGTTGGCGTGGCCGGCGATAGGAGAACCCGGAGCCTTCTTCTCGCCAACAGCCGGAACGAGGGCTGCGTCAGCCTGCAGCTCACCGTCGAGTTTCAGCTCTGGAGCCAGCTCGTGAGCGAGGCGTGTTGCCTCAACCACCTTGTCTACCACCTCGTGCTTTGCAGAGCCCTTTGTAGAGAAGCTCAGCATAGCTACGCGTGGGTCCTGGATGCCAGCCACCGAGCGTGCTGTCTGCGCTGTGCAAACAGCAATCTGAGCCAGCTGCTCTGCTGTAGGAACCGGTGTAACGGCTACGTCGCCCATGACGATGATGCCGTCGTCGCCGTACTGGTGCTCGTGGGTGAGCATGAGCATAGCACCGCTCACGCAGGTCACGCCAGGAGCGCACTTGATGATCTGCAGCGCAGGGCGAAGAGTGTCGCCGGTGGTGCTCAGTGCACCAGAGATCTGGCCGTCAGCACCCTCGGTCTTGATAATCATGCAGCCGAGGTAGAGCGGGTTCTTCACGAGTTCGCGAGCCTGCTCGATAGTCATGCCCTTCTTCTTGCGAAGCTCGGCGAGGAGCTCTGCGTACTCCTCTGCCTTCGGGTTGTTCAACGGGTCTACGACAGTAGCCTTGTCGATGTTGTGAAGATCCCACTTTGCGGCGAGAGTCTTCAGCTCGTCGGGGTTGCCGATGAGGATGAGGTCAGCCAACTCGTCAGCGAGGACGCGGTCGGCAGCCTTCAGTGTGCGCTCCTCTGTTGCTTCAGGGAGCACAATGCGTTGCTTGTTGCTCTTTGCACGAGCAACAATGTGTTCAAGTAAGTTCATTATATCTATGATTATAACTAATTCCTGTATTACAGTGTCTGTTTAACCTCAATCTCGGTGAATGTCTCGAGCACGTCGCCCTGCTGTATGTCGTTGAAGTTGACGAGCGAGATACCGCACTCGAAGTTGGTAGCCACCTCCTTAACGTCGTCCTTGTAGCGCTTGAGGGCAGCGATGTCGGCGGTGTGTACCACGATACCGTCGCGGATGACACGAGCACGGTCGCCACGGTGTACCTTGCCTTCTGTGACGTAGCAGCCGGCAACGGTGCCCACCTTCGAGATCTTGTACACCTCGCGCACCTCCACCTGACCGGTGATAACCTCCTTCTTCACCTTGTCGAGCATACCAATCATAGCCGACTTGACATCGTCGATAGCGTCGTAGATGACAGAGTAGGTGTTGATTTCTACGCCTTCCTGCTCAGCCAGCTTGCGTGCTGCGGCAGACGGGCGCACCTGGAAGCCCACGATGATAGCGTCGGAAGCATCGGCGAGCGTTACGTCGCTCTCCGAGATCTGACCTACTGCCTTGTAGATAACGTCCACCTTGATCTTCTCTGTAGACATCTTGATGAACGAGTCGGAGAGAGCCTCGATAGAGCCGTCGGTGTCACCCTTAACGATGATGTTAAGCTCCTTGAACGAGCCGAGGGCGATGCGGTGAGAGATATCCGAGAGGGTGAGACGCTTCTGTGTGCGCAAGCCCTGCTCGCGCTGCAGCTGCAGACGCTTGTTGGCGATGTCGCGTGTCTCCTGCTCGGTGTCGAGCACGTGGAACGAGTCGCCGGCTGTCGGCGCACCGTTCAAGCCGAGGATGATAGCTGGCTCAGCCGGACCTGCCGACTCTATGCGCTGGTTGCGCTCGTTGAACATGGCCTTGATGCGGCCCCATGATGTGCCGGCGATGATGTTGTCGCCCACGCGCAGTGTGCCGTTGCTTACGAGCACTGTCGACACGTAGCCACGACCCTTGTCGAGCGACGACTCGATGATAGAGCCCGTTGCCTTGCGGTTAGGGTTAGCCTTGAGGTCGAGCATCTCGGCTTCGAGGAGCACCTTCTCCATGAGTTCGCTGATGCCTACGCCCTTCTTGGCGCTTATCTCCTGGCACTGGTACTTGCCGCCCCATTCCTCGACGAGGAGGTTCATGCCTGCCAGCTCCTCGCGAACGCGGTCGGGGTTGGCACCCGGCTTGTCAATCTTGTTGATAGCGAACACCATCGGCACGTTGGCAGCCTGAGCGTGTGCGATGGCCTCCTTGGTGGTAGGCATCACAGCGTCGTCGGCAGCGATGATGATGATGGCGATATCCGTCACCTGAGCACCACGGGCACGCATAGCGGTGAACGCCTCGTGACCTGGAGTGTCGAGGAACGTAATCTTACGTCCGTCCTCCAACTGCACGTTGTAGGCACCGATGTGCTGTGTGATGCCGCCAGCCTCGCCGGCGATGACGTTTGTCTTGCGTATATAGTCGAGCAAAGAGGTCTTACCGTGGTCTACGTGACCCATCACGGTTACGATCGGAGCGCGCGGAACGAGGTCGTTCTCGTCGTCCTCCACCTCGGTGATTGCCTCCTGCACTTCTGCACTTACGTATTCTGTCTTGAAGTCGAACTCCTCAGCCACGAGGTTGATGGTCTCGGCATCGAGACGCTGGTTGATAGACACCATGATGCCCACGCTCATGAGCGTACCAATCACCTGGTTCACGCTCACGTTCATCATCGTAGCGAGCTCCGATACGGTAACGAACTCGGTCAGCTTCAGTGTCTTGCTCTCCTTCTTCTCCTCGCGCAGCTCCTCGTTTATCTTCTCCTGAGCAGCCTCGCGCTTCTCCTTACGATACTTCGCGCCCTTCTTGTTCTGGTTCTGCTTGTTTGTGAGGCGTGCGAGTGTCTCCTTTACCTGGCGTGCTACGTCCTCGTCGTTCACCTCAGCGGGCTTCTGCTGTCCGCCGCGGTTGCGGTTCTTCTTCTTATTCTTGTTGCTTGTGCCGGCATTGCCGCCACCGTTCTGCTTGCCACCATTGCCTCCGTTGGGCTGGTTCGACGCAGCGTTGATGTCCACGCGCACCTTGTTGATGCGTTCGCGTTTCTTCTTGTCGCCGCGCTGCTGCTGAGCCTTGTCCTCACGCTCCTTGCGCTTCTCCTCCTTCGACTTCTTCTTCGGACGGGTGCTCTGGTTGAGAGTAGAGAGGTCTATCTTGCCCAACACGTTCACCTTTGGTGCGTTGAGCATCTTCTTCTCGCTCTTGGTTGTGAAGATGTCTGTTTCTGTCTTTGCTGTCTCTGCCTGATTGTTTGTAGCCTCCACCTTCTTCGGGGTGCTTGCAGTGTTGTTTGTAGCAGTCTTTACCTCCTGCTTCTTTTCTTGTTTGTGCTCTTTGTTCTGACCCACAGTGTTCTGATTTTTGTTGTGATTGTCCACGTTAGCCTCTGTGCTTGCTTTCTGTGGTGCTTCGTTTGTTGCCGGCTTCTGACTTACGGCATTAGTCTTCGCCTGCGGCTCTTTATGAGTCTCAGGTGTTGCTGGCTTTGTCTGCGCTGGCTTCTTGTTCAGACTGTCAAGGTCTATTTTGCCCAGCGGCTTGTACTGCTGCTGAGTAGACGACTTGAGGAGTGGCTCAGCCTGTGGCTCCTCGCTGCGTTTCTTCTCTTTCGGCTTCTTCTGCAAGAGCTTCTCGGCTTGAGAACGAACCTCCTTGTCCTGCTGGAAGGCTCCAGCGAGTGCGTCGTACTGTGCGTCGCTCAGCTTGAAGCTTGGCTCTGCCTTTACTTCTCCAAGGTCACTTCTCTTCTCAAGGAACTCCACTGCCGTCTGGAGCCCGATGTTCAACTCTCGTAATGCTTTGTTTAACCTGATGCTCATATTTTGATGTTTTAAAAGTAAAAGAGTAAAGGAGTAAAAAAAGTAAAACGTCTGCCTACCTCTGCTTCTGCCTCGTGCCCTTTTTCGGGGCGTAGCGTGGAGAAAGCTACCCGCTTTACGTCTTTCCTTTTCCTTAATAATTATGATTATAAATATGTTAGTGTTTAGATACTCGCTAAGGGAGCTTCAAACACCATGCGGTTTTGAGACTCCCTTATATGTATCTTGTTTACTCGAACTCGGCGCGCAACACCTTCAGCACGTTGTCGACAGTCTCCTCTTCGAGGTCTGCCTTCTCAACGAGCATATCGCGCGGAGCGTTGAGCACTGCCTTTGCTGTGTCGAGACCGATGCCCTTGATGGCATCGATAACCCACTGGTCGATTTCGTCAGCGAACTCGTCGAGGTAGATATCCTCGTCTGCGTCCTCCTCCGACACTTCGCGGAACACGTCGATGGTGTACTCTGTGAGCAGCGATGCGAGCTTGATGTTCAAGCCGCTGCGACCGATGGCGAGGCTCACCTCCTCTGGCTTCAGATATACCTCAGCCTTCTTGTTCTCCTCGTCAATCTTGATGCTCGACACCTTAGCCGGTGAGAGCGCACGCTGGATGAAGAGTTTTGTGTTGCCGGTGTAGCAGATTACGTCGATGTTCTCGTTGCAGAGCTCGCGTACTATGCCGTGCACACGGCTACCCTTTACGCCTACACATGCGCCTACCGGGTCGATGCGGTCGTCGAAGCTCTCTACTGCTATCTTGGCGCGCTCGCCAGGGATGCGTGCAATGCGACGGATGGCGATGAGGCCTTCTGCTATCTCGGGCACCTCTGCCTCAAGAAGGCGCTGGAGGAACATCGGACTGGTGCGTGAGAGGATAATCTTCGGGTTGTTGTTCTCGTTGTCAACGCGCTCGATGACGGCGCGTATTGTCTCGCCCTTGCGATATACGTCTGCCGGAATCTGCTCTGCCTTCGGGAGGATGAGCTCGTTGTTCTCGTCGTCAACTACGAGCACCTCGCGCTTCCATACCTGATATACCTCGGCTGCGATTACCTGACCTACGCGGTCTTTATATTTGTTGTAGAGCGAGTCGTGCTCGAGCTCCAATATCTTCGAAGCAAGGGTCTGGCGCAAGTTGAGGATGGCGCGGCGACCGAACTTAGCGAAGTCGACACGTTCTGAAACGTCCTCGCCCACCTCGTAGTCGGGTTCTATCTTGCGTGCCTCGGTGAGCGACACCTGCTTGTTCTCGTCCTCTACCTCGCCATCAGCCACTACCACGCGGTTGCGGTAAATCTCGAAGTCGCCTTTGTCTGGGTTCACGATAACGTCGAAGTTCTCATCGCTTCCGAAGATCTTTGCGAGAACGTTGCGGAAGCTCTCCTCCAACACGCTTACCAATGTGGTACGGTCGATGTTCTTTGTCTCTTTAAACTCCTTGAAAGAGTCGAACATGCTCACCACGTCGTCTTTTTTTACTGCTGCCATAGCTTATTTGAAATTTATTAAGTATTTTGTATATTTCACTTTGTCCATCTGGAAGGTGTAGTCGGTCTCCACGAGTTGTGGGCGCTTCTTGCCTTCCACTTTCTGCTTCTCCTGCACCGTCACAGTGAAGTCGTTGCCCTCTACGGCTTTGAGTACGCCTTTGTACTTCTTTCCGTCTGCGTCGAGCACTTCTACGTCCTTGCCTACGAAGCAGTGGTACTGTTGAGCCACTTTGAACGGCTGTCCCAGTCCGGCTGAGCCTACTTCAAGTTCATAGTCCTCTTCGTCGCGGCTGAGGTGGTCTTCGATGAAACGGCTCAATTCTACGCAGTCTTCAATCCACACGCCGTCGGCATGGTCAATTTCTACTACGATACGGTCGTCGGGGCTTATCTCGATGTCAACAAGGAAGTACTCCTTGCCGTCAAGCCACTCTTCTACGATACTTCTTACGGTGTCTTTGTTTATCATATATTTCAATTATAAATAAAAATGAGGAGCTCTCTCGGAGCCCCTCATTCCACTGAACGATGCAAAATTACTAATTTTCTGCAACGTAAGCAAATATTTACTGAATTTTCTATGCTGTTTCGCCTGTTTCTTCGGTTGTGATGCTGAGTTTTGCAGCTTCTGTCTCTTTTACAATGGTGTGTAGATAGTAGACAGTGACGGCGAAGATGGCGGTGCTGATAACGGTGCAGACAGAATGGACGGTCTTTACAGTCTGCACGTCGGCTTCAGCAACAATGGGGTAGATACCCTGCACCAATGAACACAGGATGTTTATTACGAGTCCGGCGATGATGACGATGCCGAGCGTGTGCTTGCTGCCCGTGTAATGGCGTATGAGTCGAACGCTTATCATTATAGATGCTACGAAAGCGATGATGCCTGAGATGCCGTATGCCATGATTGTTATCATGGTTTGTACAGACACTTCCGTGTAGTCGATAGGCACGATTCTCGTAATGAACGTAATGACATAGACAAGTGTCATACAGGCGAAGCAGCGACGCAGATAGGTGGCACTCGTGGCGAACGCCTCGCGCGACAACCACCATATTGCGGCTAATAGCAATGGCGTGCAGGCTGGTATCACCCACAGCTGGTTGAGTACTTCGTTCTCGCCATTCGTCCAGAAGTTGAGGACGCTGATTGGTGTGCCTACGAGTAGGCAGAGGTAGCACACGATAACAATGATGTTAAGGAGGCTTAGCTGATTGCTCTTTTTGTGTTGATTTTTCATAATGTTTTTAGTTTTAGTTATATTGGTGCAGTTGAGACAACTGCACCCCCGTTTGTATTATCGTCTAAGCCACGGCTCAGGGTTGAGTCGGGTGCTGTTCTTGTGCAGCTGGAACTGCAGTATGTTCTCGCCGCCGACTGCTCCGAGTGCCTGGCCGGTAGACACCTTCTGGTCGCGATGCACACTCACCGATGTGAGGTTGCAATATACGGAGATGTAAACGCCGTGGCGCACCATGACGAGCCATTGTCCGCCGATGCCGTACACTGCACTTACCACACCGTCGTACACGGCGCGTGCCTGGCAGCCTGGTTGTCCCTTTATGTTGATGCCTTTGTTGTCGAGTGTCACGCCGCGCAGACCCTCGATGGTGTTCTGTCCGTAGTGCGACACGATGCGACAACCGCCGGTGAGCGGTATCGGCAGGCGTCCGCGGTTAGCCTCGAAGCCTCCCGACATCATGCGGTCTACCGACGACACGGTGTAGGTCTGCTCTACGTTGCGCTTAGCCTCTGCCAACTCTTTCGATGAGCGTCGCTCGTCGGCTTTTGCTTTGCGCTCTATAGCCTCGCGCTGTGCTTCAGCCTCGCGTGCCTGTTGCTCGGCGCGCTCCTTCTGCTGTGCGGTAGCCTCGCGTGCACGCTGCTTAGCGCGCTCCTCAGACTCGCGTGCCTCACGCAGACGGCGTTCGTTCTCGGCGCGTGCTCGCTCTGCCTCGGCACGTTTGCGTGCCAATTCTGCCTCGCGACGCTTCTTTGCTGCGGCTGCCTCTGCTGCCTTGCGGCGTGCCTCCTCCTCAGCGCGCTTGCGCGCCTTCTCCACTTCTATAGCGACGAGTCGGTCGATTTGCGCATTGAGGGCGCTGGCGTCCTTACGCTGCTTCGCTATTACGCTCTGTATAGTCTTCTGCTGCTTCTGCAGCGAGTTGACCATAGTCTGCTGTTCACTCTGCTTGCTCTCGAGCGCGCGGTGCTCCTGTCTGCCCTTGTCGAGCATCACGTTTTTCTGTCCGCGCACCTGCTGCAGCTGCTTCTGCTTCTCGTTCACCTGCTCCTGCTTGGCTTTCACCATCTCGCCCTGCGCTTTCTGCCACGAAGCGTATTCGCGCACGAAGCGCAGACGGCGGTACATCTCGGTGAAGCTCTTCGCCGAGAAGATGAACATGAGGCGGTCTTGCATGGTGTGCTTTCGCGATATGTAGCGCATCGACTTCACGTACTTCGCCTTGCGCTCCTTCAGCTGCTGCTGCAGTGTGGCGAGCTGGGCGTTGAGCAGTCCGATGTTGCCGTCGAGGTGTGTGATGTCGCGCTGTATGCCGTCGATGTTCTGCTTGTGGCGGTCTATCTCGCTGTTGAGTATAAGCAGGTCGTTAAGGCGTTTCTTTACGTCAGCCTTGTTGAGGCGTAGAGCCTCTTCCTGCTTTTTTATCTCCTTCTGTATGCCCGAACGCTTGCTCTGCAGTCCGCGTATCTCGGCTGTAGAGTACTTTGCGTTGTTCTGCTTTGCTTTGCCCCGCTTCTTGCGCTGCGTAGTTGTGGTCTTTTTCTTCGCAGTGGTCTTCTTTTTTGCAGTGGTTGTTGTCTTGCGCTGCGTGGTGTGTTTCTTAGCAGTGGTGGTGCGCTTCTGCTGTTGTGCGTCGGCACTGGTAGCCATGTTGGGCGTGGCTGCGATGAGGAGTGTGGCGATTAATATGTGTAGCAACTTGTTCATTATCTTACGATGGGTTTATTGCGGCGTTGTGCCGGCTTTTATTGCAGCGATGTTATCTTGCGGAGCAGTTCGTCTACTTCCACCTTGCGGTACTTCGATGATACCTCTGTCTTTGTGTCCCAGTTGGTAGAGGTCTTGGGTGATGCCATCTGTAGCGTCACCTGCGCAGCGTGGTTGCTTCCGCCGTAGTTGGTGCTGAAGCCGAACAGCTGTGTTGTAGGGAACTTCTTCTGTCCTACGGTGTTGAAGTCGTTGTATGTCCACGTGAGCGACGAGGTGCCGTGTGCAGCACTTTTGTATGTTATGTCGGCACCCTTGATGAGTGCTGTTGCTGCGTCCACGCTCCACTTGTAGGTGATGTTGCCAGCCTTGAGCGTCACGGGTACTCGTGAGCTGCCAGCTGCCACGTCTGCTACGAATTTCTTCAGGTCAGCCTCGGTGACGGTCTTTGCGCCAGGCGCTATGAGCTGGTTCCAGAAGAGTGCTTGCAGGCTGTAGAACGAGAGTCCGTTGTTGGCGAGGAAGCTCACTTCGGAGTAAGAGGCTTTGATATACTCCTTGTGGTAGCGGTCGAGGAGCAGCACGTAGTTGGGTGTGAACTCTATGCGTGCCAGTTCGCTGCGCAGTATAGGCATGAGCAGTTGTATGCGTATGCACTCGTCCTTGCGCATACTCAGTTTGGCTGGCACCGTAATCTCCTTGCTGCCCAACTGTAGTGTGAAGTCGCCACTTGTGAGGATGTTCTCTGTCGCCACGTTGTTGTTGGCGATGCGCTGCACGAACTGTAGCGACTGTCTTGCAGCCTCCTTCTCGGCGTTCTTGTCTGTCTTAGAGGTCTGTGTTGGCAGTTGTGTGCCGTCGGTGATGGCTTTCTTGCTCGCACAGGAGGTGATGAGCAGCAGGGCTGCAGCTATCGGTGCGTATCTAAGTATATGTTTCATCTTGTTGATATGGTTTTGTTGTTTTGTTCGGGTTATGCACGCTGTGGCAGCACTTGTGTTGCTACTTCAGCTTGCGTGTCTTTATCTTGCGTTCGAGCGATGCCTTGTTGCCTCCGGCTTCTATGGCTTGCTTCCAGTAGCTGACGGCTTTCTCCTTGTCGCCTGCCATGAGGTAGATGTCGCCGGCGTGCTCCAAGAGCACCTTGTCGGGATCCTTGCTGTTCTGCAGTGTGAGGTCGACGTATGCCTTTGCCTCGTCGTAGCGTTTCTGCAGGAACAGTATCCAGGCATAGGTGTCGAGGTAAGTGGCGTTGGTGGGTTCCTCCTTGAGCGTTCGGAGACTCATCTCGGCTGCGTGGTCGAGCTGTGTGTTCTGCTGTGAGAGATAGTAGGCGTAGTTGTTCAGCACCTGTATGTTGTCAGGGTATATGGTTATCGCCTTCTCGTATGCGCTGAACGCCTCGTCGTAGTTGTTGGCGGTGTAGCTGATGTCGCCTATTATGCCGTACATGTCCGATGCCATGTTGCGTTCTGGCTCGTCGGCTTTGTTCAAGTCAATCTCGTTGAGTCCGCGTTTGCACGCTTCGTAAGCCTTCTGATCCTTATCCTGCTGTATGTATGCAAGTGCCATGAAGTAGTAGTAGGTCAGCTCCTCGGGCGTGTACTGTATGCCCTTGTCGCAGAGGTCGACCACTTCGTTCCACTTTTTCTCCTCCCATTTGTTCTGCGTCAGTGTGAGGCGTGCCGACAGGTTGTCTGGCTCGAAGGAGAGAGTGTGTGCGTATGCGGCGTTGATGCTGTCCTGCGGCATCTTCTTCACTCGCATGTACATCGCCTTAAGATTGGATAGCTCGGCGTTGCGTGGTGTGGCGAGCATTATCTTGTCGAACAGTGCGAGCACAGCCGTTGAGTCGCCACCCTGCTCCTGCTCGTTCTCGCGTATCGCTTGCTGCAGCATCGAGAGCTTTGTCTTTATGTCGGTCTGCGGGCTGAACAGTATGTTGTCGCGCAGTTGTCGTGCCTTTGTGTCGTCGCCCATGCTGCGGTAGTAGTCGTAGAGCGAGTTCAGTGCGAATTCGTTTTGCTTGTCGTCCTCCAGTGCGCTCTTGAACCAGTTGTAGGCTTCGCTCTTGCGGTCGTGCTGCATGAGCCAGTTGCCGAGCATCACCTTGTACGACGGCTCGTTGGGGTGGTCGTTGGTGAGCGCGTGGAGTATGCGGTAGGCGTTCTTCTTGTCGCCTTGCTGCTCGTAGATGCCCATGCGCATGAGTGAGATCTCCTCGCTTGGTCCGTCGGCTTGCTCCATGCGGTCGATGGTGGAGAGCATCTTGGGGTAGTCTTTCTTTGCGTTATACAGTCGCACCAATAGCTCGAGCACGTCGCTGCGGTCGCGGTGGTGTGCGTAGAGCTGTTCGTAGGCTTCGATGGCGCGGTCGTACTCGCGTTGGTCGATGTATGTCTCCGCCACGTTCTCAAGGTAGTTGTCGTTGTCGGGTTGCAGCTCGGCAGCTCGGCGCATGTTCACTCTTGCGAGCGAGTCGTTGCCCTGCTTTAGGTACGAGTGGGCTAACGAGTAGTACACCTCGGCAGCGTCGGGGCGCATCTCGTGGCATCGCTCTAACAGTGCTGATGCTGTGGAGTCGCCCGCAATCTGTCGGCACACTGCGTCGAGGTACAGGCGGTCGAATAGTGGTGTCTCCTTCAGTAGCGAGTCGGCAGAGATGGTCATCGTGTCGCACTTCATGTCGACCGATGTGCCCGTGCGTGCTCCGCTGATAGCTAAGAGCGGAGCGACAACTGCCATGGCTATCGCAACGAGTATGTATTTCTTCATTTTTTCTTCTTCTTTAATTGTTTGGAAGTGAGTTGCCGATGGAGGGCTAACCATAGGAGGCTACGGCATTCCTGCCGTAGTCATTGCAAATTTATATTTCTGTTGTTGATGGCTACGGTAAGAATGCCGTAGCCTCCTACTTATTTCACTCCGGTGTGTCCGTAGCCACCCTCGCCGCGCTCCGTCTCGTCGAGTTCCTCAACGAGGCAGAACTCGCCCTGCTCGTGGCGTGCTATGACCATCTGTGCGATGCGCTCGCCGGCTTCAATCACGAAGGGCTCGGTGGAGAGGTTGATGAGCAGCACACCCAATTCGCCACGATAGTCGGCATCGATAGTGCCAGGCGAGTTGAGCACGGTGATGCCGTGCTTCAGAGCCAAGCCTGAGCGTGGGCGCACCTGCGCCTCGTAGCCCTCGGGCAGCGCGATGTGCAGACCGGTGGGTATGATGCGACGCTCCATAGGCTGCAGCGTGATGGGTTCTACGATGTTGGCGCGCAAGTCCATGCCTGCGCTCTGCGGTGTGGCGTAAGCAGGAAGCTGCTGCGAGCCACGGTTCACTATCTTTATTTTTACCATTATGTGTTCTGTTGTGGTTTACGTTACGTAATGTTTCAAATTGCAAAAGTACTTAATTATAATGAGATTACGTCTTTTTAGAGTATTAAAAAAGTGGAAATAGGTAGCAGAGTGAATAATCTTCTTGTCTATTTGGAATATTAGTTTTAATTTTGTGCTATAAACAAAACAAAACGATTATGGCAATGAATTGGCAACAACTCATATCGAACAAGCGACTCGGACAGGAGTTGCGCCACCCCGAGCGCCACGACGACCGCTCGGAGTTCAAACGCGACTACGACCGCCTTATCTTCTCGGCTCCGTTCCGTCGTATGCAGAACAAGACACAGGTGTTTCCGCTGCCAGGCAGCATCTTCGTTCACAACCGCCTCACTCACTCGCTCGAAGTGGCGAGCGTGGGCATGTCGCTGGGCAGCGACGTGGCGCGTGCGCTGAAGCGTGTGCACCCCGAACTCGCGGGTACGCTCTTCGAGGAGCTGGGCACCATCGTGAGCACGGCGTGTCTGGCGCACGACATGGGCAATCCGCCGTTCGGACACTCTGGCGAGAAGGCTATACAGGCGTTCTTTCGCGAGGGCCGCGGACTGGCGTTGAAGCCTTGTGTGTCGGCGCAGATGTGGGAGGACCTGACGCACTTCGAGGGTAACGCCAACGCCTTCCGACTGCTCACGCACCGCTTCCACGGACGACGCGACGGCGGTTTCGTGATGACCTACTCCACGCTTGCCTCCATCGTGAAGTACCCGTATTCGAGTGAGTGTGCCGGCAAGAAAGGCAAGTTCGGCTTCTTCTGCTTCGAGCAGGAGGCGTTTCAGCGCATCGCCGACGACCTCGGTATGCTGCGCCTCTCGGCTGAGGGCGAACCGCTGCGCTACGCACGCCATCCGTTGGTGTATCTTGTTGAGGCTGCCGACGACATCTGCTACGAGATAATGGACATAGAGGATGCTCACAAGCTGCGCATCCTCTCCTACGGCGAGGCGAGCGGTCTGCTGTTGGGCTTCTTCAGCGACGAGTCGCGTAAGAACATTCTCGACCGCATCGAGGAGGAGGGCATCACCGACAACAACGAGAAGATTGTGTATATGCGTGCCTGCGCCATCGGACTGCTCGAAAGCGAGTGTGCGAAGGCGTTTGTGCAGCACGAGCAGGAGATACTCGCTGGCGCGCTGCAAGGCTCGCTCATCGACCACGTAGCTCCGCTCGTGCGCGATGCGTATCGCCACTGCACGGAGGTGAGCGTGCAGCGCATATACAACTCGAAGCCGGTGCTCGACGTGGAGCTGTCGGGTTATAAGATTATGGAGACGCTGATGGACACACTCATCGAGGCTGCTACCGCTCCTGGCAAGTTCCACTCGGAGCAGCTGCGCAAGCGTTTCAGTAGCCAGTACGACATCAATAGCGACGACTTCGCTACGCGTGTCATGGCTGTCATCGATTATATCTCGGGTATGACCGACATCTTCGCACTCGACATCTATCAGAAGATACAGGGCATCTCGCTCCCCATAGTATAGGAGGGTATGGCATCCTGCCATGCCCACGCAGCCACTAACGCAACCAACCATCTGTGTTGATCAGTGCAATCCGTGGGAGAGCTATATCCCACAGAACGCACGGAACGCACAGAAGCTTCTTGCAGAGAAAAGTCTCCCACAGATAGCACGGATTTACACAGATGTAGGAGGGTATGGCATCCTGCCGTACCCACGCAGCCACTAACGCAACCAACCATCTGTGTTGATCAGTGCAATCCGTGGGAGAACTGTATTCCCACAGAACGCACGGAACGCACAGAAGTTTCTTGTAGAGAAGAGCCTCCCACAGATATCACGGATGCGCACAGATTAGGAGGGTATGGCATCCTGCCGTACCCAGGCAACCACTAACGCACCCAAACTTCTGTGAGTTCTGTGAATTCCGTGGGCGAATTAACGCAACCACCCATCTGTGTTGATCAGTGCAATCTGTGGGAGAACTGTATTCCCACAGAACCCACGGAACGCACAGAACGCACAGAAACTTCTTGTAGAGAAGGGTCTCCCACAGATATCACGGATTTACACAGATGTAGGAGGGTATGGCATCTTGCCGTACCCACGCAGCCAACAGCACCCCAAACTTCTGTGAGTTCTGTAAATTCCGTGGGCGAATTAATGCAACCACCCATCTGTGTTGATCAGTGTAATCCGTGGGAGAACTATATCCCACAGAACCCACGGAACGCACAGAAGTTTCTTGTAGAGAAGGGCCTCCCACAGATATCACGGATGCGCACAGATTAGGAGGGTATGGCATCCTGCCATGCCCACGCAGCCAGCAGCACCCCAAACTTCTGTGAGTTCTGTGAATTCCGTGGGCGAATTAATGCAACCACCCATCTGTGTTGATCAGTGTAATCCGTGGGAGAACTATATCCCACAGAACCCACGGAACGCACAGAAGTTTCTTGTAGAGAAGGGTCTCCCACAGATATCACGGATTTACACAGATGTAGGAGTAGGGTGTGTCAAAACTATAGAATTGTGATGAATGGCTAACTGTAGGAGACTACGGCATTCTTGCCGTAGTCATTGCAAACAGTTGTATTTCAGTTACTAATGGCTACGGCAGGAATGCCGTAGCCTCCTACGATTAGAACCGTTTGCTATTCAATTTGCCAAATATTTTAGTTTTGACACACCCTCCACGCAGCCACTAACGCAACCAAACTTCTGTGAGTTCTGTGAATTCCGTGGGCGAACTAACGCAACCAACCAACTGTGTTGATTTGTGTAATCCGTGGGAGAACTGTATTCCCACAGAACCCACTCACAGAAGTTTCTTGTAGAGAAGAGCCTCCCACAGATAGCACACGGAGTTGTAATTATTATAAATTAACAAAACTTTTACTCGTTTCGCTTTGTCGTTTGAAGTATAATGTGTATATTTGCAACAGATAACAATTAAAACGATATGACTATGAAGAAATACGTATGTGATGTCTGCGGTTGGGTGTATGACCCAGCTGTCGGCGACCCAGAGAATGGCATAGAGCCAGGTACAGCATTTGAAGATCTTCCAGAAGATTGGGTTTGTCCACCTTGCGGAGTTGGCAAGGAAAATTTCAGTCCGGTGGATTAAGCCAGTATGAAAATAGAAAAAGCATTGGTGCATAATTCGTTTCTCTTTTGAGAGCCTATATGCGCCAATGCTTTTTTATTTGTCCATCCGACGTTTCGTTGTCGGTTGTTGTTTAGCTTTAATTGCTGTCTTAGAGGGTAAAGTCAAAAGCCAGTTAGTGCGGGCTGAAAGCCCAACAATCACATAGCCCAGGGCAGCGCCCTGGGTATAATGATGTATATAATGAACCATGCGCCCTGTAAGGGCAACACCCTAATAATTAGGCTTTTGCCCTTACAGGGCGTATGGTTCGTGTGTGTCTTTTAACCCAAGGCGCTGCCTTGGGCTATGTGGTGCTGCCCCTTCGGGGCGTACCGCTTACGACTTTTGACACACTCTCCCCTGATGTTTATTTCACGAGCACCTTTGTTGTTTTCTTGCCACGCTTCACGATGTTCACACCCTTTTGTGGTGCGTTCAGACGGCGACCCTGCAGGTCGTAATACTCCGCTGCCGTGTCGTCCGACACCGTCGGCGCATCAATACCAGTAGCTGCTTTATATGTGAAATAGCCAGTGGTGTAGTTCGCCATTTCCTTGCCCACCTTGTTTTCGTCGTAGGGTACGGCACCCACAAGATGAATGCAACCTACAAACATATTATCGCCACTCCTACATGCTGTGGTCACGAACTTGTCGCTTGTATAGATGGTAGTGAGCTTATCACAGTAACTGAACATCCAGCCCATGTCTGTCACATTCTGTGTGTCGAAACTTGAGAGATTAAGTGTTGTGAGAGCATAACAGTCACTGAACATACCGCTCATGTCCGTCACGTTCTTAGTGTTGAAACTTGATATGTCGAGTGTTGTGAGTTTATAGCAGTTCTCGAACATACCGCTCATGTCCGTCACGTTCTTAGTATCGAATTTTGAGACATCGAGTGTTATGAGAGCCTTACAACCTTTGAACATGCCGCTCATGTTCGTCACGTTTTTAGTATCGAATTTTGAGACATCCAGTGTTGTGAGAGCATTGCAGTTAAGGAACATATCTCTCATGTTCGTCACGCTCTGTGTGTCAAAATGTGATACATCGAGTGTTGTGAGTGCCTTACAGTTCTCGAACATGCCGCTCATGTCCGTCACGTTCTTAGTATAGAAATTTGATACATCGAGTGTTGTGAGTGTACAGTTCTCGAACATGTCGCTCATGTTTGTCACGCTTTGTGTGTCGAAATTTGATACATCGAGTGTTTTGAGAGCGGAACAGCCACTGAACATGTCGCTCATGTTTGTCACGCTTTGTGTGTCGAAATTTGATACATCGAGTGTTTTGAGAGCGGAACAGCCAGCGAACATGGTGTACATGCTCTGCACGTTCTTGGTGTCGAAGTTTGAGACATCGAGTGTCGTGAGAGCAAAACAGTCACAGAACATGCTGCTCATGTCCGTTACATTCTGTGTGTTGAAGTTTGATATGTCGAGTGTTGTGAGGGCATAACATCTATTGAACATGTAGCTCATGTCCGTCACGTTCTGTGTGTCGAAGTTTGATACGTAGAGTGTTTTGAGAGAACGACAGTCACAGAACATGTCGCTCATGTTCGTCACGTTCTCTGTGTTCAGGTTTTCAATGCCTTCTATAGTCGTTAAGTAGTTGCAGCCAAGGAACCATCCGTAGCAACTTGTTGGGCGTGCATTAGCAAATGAGGCATCAAAGACAACCTTCGTTATGATATTTGTATTATAATCGGGGTTATACCAATCCGGGGTATAGTCGCCCTCATTCAGCGAATACGCTCCAGCGGGTTTTGTGCCATATTTAAAGGTTAGTGTGCTTGTGGTTTTGTCATACACAGCGTACGGCTCTTGAGCCGACAGGCGGCTACTACAGATGGGCAGGCACATCAAAATTGCAAGTAAAAGACGAGCAATCGGGGGGGTAAAATTTGGGTTTTCATAATAAAATAGTTTTAAAAAAATATTAGTATTTGGTTGTTTGTGTCTTCTTAACGGCTGCAAATAAAGTAAAATAATTTGGAATTTGCAAATAATTAGGGTAAAAAATATATTGCTATATGGTAGGTTGGGGCATCCGCGTCGACCGTTACGGATGTCTGCGTCGACCGTTACGGATGTCTGCGTCGACCGATATGGATGTCTGCGTCGACCGATACGGATGTCTGCGTCGACCGATGCGGATGTCTGCATCGACCGATGCGGATGGTAAAATATGCGGAGGGGGTGGGGGAAAAAGGTGTGTGGAAGGTGCGTGGAAGATGCGTGGAAGGTGCGTGGGAGGTGCGTGAGGGGTGCGTGGAGGGGTGTGAGGGGTGTGTGAGGGGTGCGTGAGGGGTGCGTGGGTATGGCAGGATGCCATACCCTCCTATGGGCGTTCTTTGTAGATGACGTTGTTGGCACCGCTCGTTATTTTGAGAGCTTCGGGGTGTTCCTTTATGAACGAGTCGATGTGGCGCACGCGCTTGTTTTCGAGTATCTCGTCGACGGCGATGAGTATGCCCGTCTCCTCTACGTCGCCGAAGCCGTAGTTGATGGCGGTGCCGAAGAGCTTCATGGTGGGCGAGAGCGACATGTAGGCGTTGACGAGTGGCGGGATGTTGTAGCCCAATGCACGTATCTCGCGGTTGAGGATGAGGTAGTCCTTCTTGAAGTCGTCCTCGCAGAACAAGGCTGCGAGCTCCTCCTCAGGGGTCTCTATCTTCAGCGGGTGGAGCGGTATGATGAGGTTGTCCTTGTCGTCGAAGTGCTTCTTGAGGAAGTAGAGGATCATGTCGCGGCCGCGGCGTATGTACGACGGGTACATGGTCATCTTGCCGAAGAAGTACTTCACGTTGGGCTTGATGACGGTGAGCGCGCCGAGTCCGTCCCACAGGTTGTCGAGTGCGAAGAGGCTCTTCGCTCCGCGGCGTGTGCTCTGGTACTCGAGTGTCACGAAGGAGCGGCCCAACTCGATGGTGTAGGGCATGTAGTCGTTGATGAACTTCTCGGAGAAGTGGAACATGTGGCTTGTGGCGAGCTTCGGCTGGCGGTTCTCGTCGAGTTCCCAGTCGGTGCCGAGCATGTAGCGGTAGCCGCCGATGATCTCCTCTGCCTCGGGGTTCCACACGATGAGCTGCTTGTAGCAGTTCGCGCAGGTGTCGAACTCGTCGATGTCCATCGGCTTGCCGGTGCCACCGCCTGCCTCGCGGAATGCTATCTCGCGCAGACGGCCTATCTCGCGCATCACGTTCGGCGCGTTGTGTGCCGTGATGATGTATATCTCGTTGTTGCTCTTGTTGGTCATGCGGAGCTGACGCTCGGGAGTGAGTTCGCTTCTGAGCAGCTCTTTGCTGACGGGTTCTATGATTGGTTCTTCCATTGTTTGTTGTTTTCTTGCTTTCTCTGTTTTGTTGGGGGAGATTGGGGGCGCTTAGGCCTCTTTAGGGCGGCGTTTAAGCCGAACTAAGCCTTTTTCTGGCGGCGTTTAAGCCGAACTAAGCCTCTTTAAGCCTTCCTAAGCCTTTGCTAACTAAGCCGAACTAAGCCTCTCTAAGCCTTCTTAAGCCTTTTTACTTTTTTACCCTTTTACTTTTTTACTTTCCAAGGGTAGTTTGTACGCCTCCAGCTGCACCCACTGTGCCCACTCTTGCGGCGTACGGCTCTTGTCGAACGTCTGCCATGGGATGGGTTTGCCGATGTATATGTCGAAGTGTTTGCCTACGTTGCGGTACATCTCGTCGACGAGGAATATCATGGCGAGATTGAACGGCAGCCAGCGGTCGCTGAACTTGGCTATGCGGTAGAAGCGTTCGGAGTTGCGTCCGCTGAAGTAGATGGGCACCACGTCGCGGTGGCACTCCACGCTCTTCGTGATGAACGTCTTCTTCCACGGCAGGTCGTGGATTGAGCCGTCCTTCTGCTTACGGCTGTTCAAGCCGGCGGGGAACATGAGCATGTGGTTGTCGCTCTTGAAGCCAGCCTCCACCATGCGCGGGAAGTCGCGCCCCTGGCGCCCGGTCTTGTTGATGCCGATGCACACGGGAGCCAAGCCCGGGAGGTTCATCAGCAGGTCGTTGACGAGATAGCGGAAACGTCCGTCGTAGTGGCGTCCGATGATGGAGCCGAGCGCCACGCCGTCCTGACCGCCGAGCGGGTGGTTGGACACGAAGGTGTATAGTTTGCCGTCGTCTTTCGGCGGAAGGTTCTCCTTGCCGATGATGCGTATGTCCATCTTCAGATAGCGCACTGTAGACTCCAGCCACTCCACGCCGCTCTCGTCGCGGTGCTCCCAGATGAAAGCGTTTACCTGGTCTTGGTGTATAATCTTCTTGAGCCATTTCACAAGCAGGCGAGGCACGTAGCGAGCCTTGCTGCCCAACTTGCTGTGCAGTATCTTTTCGATGTCGATCGTCTTTTCCGTTATCTCATTCATAAACCCGAAAACGCTGGTTGTGCTTCTTAATTTAGTGCAAAAATACTATATCTTTTTTATATACAAACATTTTAGCACAAGAAATGTAATATTTAATCAAATTTGATATGTTTTTGTAAACTTGTATGCGATTTTTTGTGTACCTTTACACCCAAATACGCATATATAATGTATAAGGACAAAACAGACAATACTACGATAGCAGCAACATACCATGTTCCGGTGCTTTTAGGCGAGAGCGTTGACGGGCTCAACATCAAGCCTGGCGGCATATACGTGGATGTCACCTTCGGTGGCGGTGGCCACTCGCGCGAGATACTGTCGCGCCTCACCGACGGCGCACATCTGTACAGCTTCGACCAGGATGCTGATGCGGAGCGCAACATTCCCGATGCGGGCGACAGCTTCACGTTCGTGCGCAGCAACTTCCGCTATCTGAAGAACTGGATGCGCTATTACGGTGTGGAGCATATCGACGGCTTGCTCGCCGATCTCGGCGTATCGTCGCACCACTTCGACGACGCAGAGCGCGGTTTCTCGTTCCGCTTCGACGCACCGCTCGACATGCGTATGAACAAGCGTGCCGGACGCACCGCTGCCGAGATAGTGAACACGTACGACGAGGAACGTCTTGCCGACATCTTCTACGTCTACGGCGAGATGAAGAACTCGCGACGCATAGCGTCGGCTTTGGTCAAGGCACGTCAGACGGCGGAGATAAAGACCACGAAGGACTTTCTGGCAGCCGTAGAGCCGTTCTTCAAGCGCGAACGCGAGAAGAAAGACATGGCACGACTCTTTCAGGCGTTGCGCATAGAGGTGAACCACGAGATGGACGCGCTGCGCGAGATGCTGCTCGCTGCCTCTGAGCTGCTTGCACCAGGCGGTCGACTATCGGTTATCACCTACCACTCGCTTGAGGATCGCATGGTGAAGAACGTGATGAAGTCGGGCAACGTGGAAGGAAAGGTGCAGCAGGACTTCTTCGGTAGGATAGAGACACCATTCCGATTGGTCAACAACAAGGTGATACTGCCATCCGACCAAGAGCAGGCTGACAACCCGCGCAGTCGCAGTGCTAAACTAAGAATAGCTGAAAAGAAATAAGAAAATGAAAGAAGACAACCCCATAATAGATATTGCGGACGCAGCCACGACGAACGTGGAAACGCCCGCTGCTGACAAGGCAAAGCCCGTGGACGAGAAAGCTGACGAGACACCGACAGCCGACGGAAGCCCATCGGAGCCGGCATCGGACGGTGCGCCATCGCTGCGCACCATCATACGTCAGCAGGCGATAGAGGACGAGCTGCCACTCTCGAAGAACCTCACACTGAAGAAGGTGCTCGGCGGCGACATCCTCAACACGCAGTTTCTGCGCCGACAGATATGGGTGACATTGATAGCCTCGCTGTTCGTCATCGTCTATATCTCTAACCGATACAAGTGTCAGCAGAACCTGATAAAGATAGACAAGCTGACGAACGAACTGGAAGATGCAAAGTATCGCGCACTATCCAGCTCGAGCGACCTGACACAGCAGACCCGCGAGAGCAAGGTGCTCGAACGTCTGCATAACGACAAAGACTCTACCTTGCACATTGCTACGCAGCCCCCATACATCATAACAATCCCTAATAACGAGTAAGCATGAGCAAATTTGACAGTAAGAAAGTGATGCCACGCTACAGTTTCCTCGCCATTCTCATGACGTTGGTAGCAATCACTGTCGTAGGCAAGACACTATACATAATGACCGCCAAGCGCGCCTTTTGGGAAGAGGTGGCTGACCGCGTGAAGGTGGATAGCTTGAAGACGCTGCCTATTCGTGGCAACATACTCAGTTGCGACGGACAACTCATGGCATCGTCGCTGCCACAGTATAACATCTTCATGGACTTCGTAGCACTGCGCGAGGCGAAGAAAGACACGCTTTTCGAGCAGAAGCTCGACTCGATATGCATGGGGCTGAACGCCATCTTCCCCGACCGCTCGGCAGAGGAGTTCAAGAAGCACCTCATGGAAGGCTTTGAAAAGAACAAACGCCACTGGCCCGTGTGGAACCGACGCATCAACTACAGCACCTTCTCGGAGGTGAAGAGCCTGCCCGTGTTCAACCTCAGCAAGAATCAAAGCGGATTTCACTGGGATGAGCACAACGCACGCAAGCTGGCTTACGGCTCGCTCGCCGGACGTACCATCGGAAAGATGTACGGCGCGAAGGATACCGCACAGTGCGGCTTGGAACTCTCATACGACTCGCTGCTGCGTGGCGAGGAGGGCATACGCCATCGCCGAAAAGTGCTCAACAAATACCTCGACATCGTAGACACACCACCGGTGAACGGTGCCGACATCGTGACCACCATCGACGTGTCGATGCAAGACCTTGCCGAACGCGCACTGCTCAAGGAGCTACGCCTCATCAACGCCAACGTGGGTGTGGCTATCGTTATGGAGGTGAAGACGGGCGATGTAAAGGCAATCGTGAACATGACGAAGTGTGCCGACGACGACTATCACGAGATAAAGAACCACGCCATCAGCGACTTGCTCGAGCCTGGTTCGGTATTTAAGACAGCCAGCATCATGGTGGCACTCGACGACGGAGTGGTAGACACAACCTATCGTGTGGAGACAGCCGGCGGCGTGTGGCCGATGTACGGCAGAGAGATGAAAGACCACAACTGGCGACGCGGCGGCTATGGTATGCTCACGCTGCCACAGACGCTGATGGTCAGCTCGAACATCGGTGTGAGTCGCATCATCGACGACCACTACCACAACACGCCAGAGAAGTACGTGCAAGGCATCTATCGCCTCGGACTCGCCGACGACCTGCACATACCGCTGCAAGGAGCATCGCCGGCACGCATACGTATGCCGAAGAAAGACGCGCGCGGCAAGCAGTACGTCAACTGGAGCAAGACAACGCTGCCCTGGATGAGCATCGGCTACGAGACGCAGGTGCCACCAATCTCAACACTCACCTTCTACAACGCCATCGCCAACGGCGGAAAGATGATGGCACCGCGCTTCGTGAAGGCGGTGATGAAGGACGGCGTGGTGATAAAGGAGTTTGAACCCGTGGTGCTGCGCGAGCGCATCGCCAAGGAGACAACGATAAAGAAGATAACCACCATTCTCGAACACGTGGTGAGCCAGGGACTCGGCAAGAAAGCCGGCTCGCAGTCGTTCCTCGTAGCAGGCAAGACGGGTACGGCGCAGATATCGAAGGGCGCAGCCGGATACAAGAGCGGACAGATGAACTATCTGCTCTCGTTTGCAGGCTTCTTCCCAGCCTACGAGCCACGCTATAGCTGCATCGTCTGCATACAGAAGTCGGGTCTGCCGGCTTCGGGTGGCGGCATGAGCGGCGTGGTGTTCCACGACATCGCCGAGGGCATCATGGCACAGAGCCTGAAACTGGAGGCTGCCGATGCACGCGACTCGTTGTCGGTGCTCATTCCACAAGTGAAAAACGGCAACATGCTTGCTGCAAGCTACGTGCTCGACCATCTCGGCATAAAGCAGCAATCCAACTGGGACGGCTCATATCTCAACGGCAACCCAATCTGGGGACACGCCTTGGAGAGCAGCGGAAAGACAATCGCGCTGCATCGTGTGCCAGAAGTGGGCAAGAGCATCATGCCCGACGTGCACGGCATGGGAGCCAAAGATGCCGTGTATCTTATAGAAAGTCGCGGCGTGAAGGTGAAGCTAAATGGCAGAGGAAAGGTCATGGAGCAAAGCATCGGTGCCGGACAGCGGATAAAGAAGGGCATGGTTTGCTCGCTAAGGCTCGGTTGAGATGTTGATGAGTTGAGGTGTTGATGGGTTGAGGTGTTGATGGGTTGAGGTTTCCTTATCCTCTTATAACACTATTCTCAATACATCCACATTTTATCCAATTCCTCTATTATATAAAAAAGTAAAAACCAGATATATGAAACTTAAAGAATTGCTTAAGGACATCACCGTTCTTGCTATAAAAGGCAGCGATGATGTAGAAGTGACAGGCGTCAATATTGATTCTCGCCGCATCAAGGAAGGACATTTGTTCGTGGCAATGAAAGGCACCCAGGTAGACGGACACAAGTTCATACCTAAGGCTGTGGAGCTCGGCGCGAAGGCGGTGCTCTGCGAAGTGATACCAGAACAAACCGAAGAAAACGTGACGTATGTGCAGGTTGCTGACACCGAGGATGTGGTGGGCATCGTTGCAACCACATTCCACGGCAATCCGTCGGCAAAGCTGAAGCTTGTCGGTGTGACCGGAACGAACGGCAAAACCACTATCGCCACCTTATTATATAATATGTTCTCGAAGATGGGGCACAAATGCGGACTGCTCTCTACGGTGTGCAACTACATCGTTGATGAGGCTGTACCGGCAGACCACACCACTCCCGACCCGATAGCACTGAACGAGCTGCTTCACCGCATGGTGGACGCAGGCTGCGAGTACGCCTTCATGGAGTGCTCGTCGCACGCCATAGCGCAGAAGCGCATCGGTGGACTGACCTTCGCTGGCGGACTCTTCACCAATCTCACACGCGACCACCTCGACTATCACAAGACATTCGAGAACTATCGCAACGCGAAGAAGGCTTTCTTCGATATGCTGCCCAAGACCGCATTCGCCATAACCAACGCCGACGATAAGAACGGAATGGTGATGGTGCAGAACACGAAGGCTACGGTGAAGACATACTCCACACGTAGCGTTGCCGACTTCAAGGCGCGCATCATCGAGTGTCACTTCGAAGGAATGTACCTCGAAGTGAACGGCAGAGAGGTGGGCGTGCAGTTCATCGGCAAGTTCAACGTTAGCAACCTGCTGGCTGTGTATGGTGCAGCAGTGATGCTCGGCAAGAGGCCGGAGGACGTGCTCGTGGCGATGAGTACGCTGCACAGTGTGAGCGGACGCCTCGAACCGATACACTCGCCAGAGGGTTACACCGCCGTTGTCGATTATGCTCACACGCCTGACGCATTGGAGAATGTGCTCAACGCCATTCACGAGGTGCTCGACGGCAAAGGAGAGGTGATAACCGTATGCGGAGCCGGTGGTAATCGCGACAAGGGCAAGCGTCCGCTTATGGCACAGGAGGCTGTGAAGCAGAGCGACCGCGTCATCATCACAAGCGACAACCCACGCTTCGAGGAGCCACAGGATATCATCAACGATATGCTTGCCGGACTCAATGCGCAGCAGATGAAGAAGGTGATAGCCATCACCGACCGTCGTGAGGCAATACGCACAGCCTGCATGATGGCGAAGAAGGGCGACGTAGTGCTCATAGCTGGAAAAGGACATGAGAATTACCAGGAGATAAAGGGTGTGAAGCATCACTTCGACGACCATGAAGTGGTGCGCGAATGCTTTTAAAGTTCAAAATTCAAAACTTAAAAATGTTATACTATCTTTTCCGTTTCCTCGAAGAATACGGCATTAGTGGCTCGCACATGTGGGGCTACATATCATTCCGCTCGCTGTTGGCACTGATCATCTCGCTCGTTGTCTCAGCATGGTTTGGCGAGAAGTTTATCAAGTATCTGAAGCGTAAGCAGATTACGGAGACAGCACGCGATGCAAGCATCGATCCGTTTGGCGTAAAGAAGATTGGTGTGCCGTCGATGGGTGGTGTGATAATCATCGTCTCTATCCTCGTGCCAGTGCTGTTGCTCGGTCGTCTGCGCAACATCTACCTCATCCTGATGATTGTCACCACGTTGTGGCTCGGCTTCTTGGGTGGCATGGACGACTTCATAAAGATATTCCGCCACGACAAGGAAGGACTGAAAGGTCGTTACAAGATTGTGGGACAGGTGGGCATCGGACTCATCGTTGGTCTTGTGCTGTGGGCATCGCCCGACGTGAAGATGAACGAGAACCTCGTCTACGAACGCCAAGGGCAAGAACTCGTGGTGAAGCATCAGAGCGAAGCGCATAAGTCACTGAAAACCACCATTCCGTTCGTGAAGAGTCATAACCTCGACTATTCGCGCATAACGAGCATCTTCGGCGAGTATCGTGTGGCAGCCGGCTGGATACTGTTTGTCATTATGACCATCTTAGTGGTGACAGCAGTGAGCAACGGAGCCAATCTGAACGACGGCATGGACGGCATGTGCGCAGGCAACTCCGCCATAATAGGTGTGGCACTGGGCATACTCGCCTATGTCAGTTCGCACATCGAGTATGCCGGTTATCTGAACATAATGTACATACCCGATTCGCAGGAACTCGTAGTATTCCTCAGTGCCTTTGTCGGAGCATTGATAGGCTTCCTTTGGTACAACGCCTATCCTGCTCAAGTGTTCATGGGCGACACCGGCTCGCTCACCATCGGTGGCATCATCGCCGTAACGGCAATCATCATACACAAGGAGCTTATGCTCCCGATACTCTGTGGCATCTTCTTTGTGGAGAGCCTAAGCGTCATACTGCAGGTCTACTACTTCAAACTCGGTAAACGTCATGGCGTTAAGCAACGCATCTTTAAGCGCACGCCAATCCACGACAACTTCCGCACACAGGCTTCGCAGCTCGACCCCGACTGTAAGTATCTCATCACCCGACCACGGACTGCGTTTCATGAGTCGAAGATAACGGTGCGCTTCTGGATTACAACCATAATCCTTGCAGCGATGACCATCATAACGTTAAAGATTAGATAGACACAATGAAAAGAATAGTTATTCTTGGAGCCGGCGAAAGTGGAGCCGGTGCCGCAGTATTGGCAAAGAAAGAAGGCTTCGACGTGTTCGTTAGCGACATGTCAGCCATCAAAGACAAATATAAGAAACTACTCGACGACCACGCCATCGAGTGGGAGGAACGTCAGCACACAGAGGAGAAGATACTCTCTGCCGACGAAATCATCAAGAGCCCCGGTATCCCGAAGGAAGCCACAATGGTGAAGGCGGCTATGGAGAAAGGCATACACATCATCAGCGAGATAGAGTTTGCAGGTCGCTACACCCACTCGAAGATGATATGTATCACTGGTTCTAATGGCAAGACAACAACCACGTCGCTCATCTATCACATCTTCAAGACTGCAGGCTACGACGTAGGACTCGCCGGCAACATCGGACGCTCGCTCGCTTTGCAGGTGGCAGAGGATCCGCACGAATACTACATCATCGAGCTTAGCTCATTCCAACTCGACAATATGTACGACTTCCACGCCAATATCGCCATTCTGCTGAACATCACGCCCGATCATCTCGACCGCTACGACTACTGTATGCAGAACTACGTGGACGCGAAGATGCGCATCATACAGAACCAGACCGACAAGGACTCGTTCATCTACTGGAACGATGACCCCGTCATCAAGCGCGAACTGGAGAAATACGACATCAAAGCCATTCAGTATCCGTTCTCCGAATTGAAGGAGAAGGGTTCCATCGGCTACATGGAGGACGGCGAGTACACCATCGAACGACCTACACCGTTCAATATGGAGCAGGAGGAGTTGTCGCTCACCGGCAAACACAACATATACAACTCGCTGGCAGCAGGAATCGCTGGCAACATCACGGGCATAAAGAAGGACGTGATACGTCAGAGCCTGAGTGACTTCCCTGGCGTAGAACACCGCTTAGAGAAGGTGTGCAAGGTGGGCGGAGTGCAGTATGTCAACGATTCGAAAGCTACGAATGTAGACGCTTGCTGGTATGCGCTTGAGAGCATGAAGACACCTACTATCCTCATCATCGGTGGTAAGGATAAAGGCAACGACTATAACGAGATACTCGACCTTGTGAAGCAGAAGTGTAAGGCACTCGTATTCCTCGGTGCCGACAACACAAAGCTGCACAACTTCTTTGACAACCAGGGCGTGGAGATACGCGATACTCACTCGATGAAGGACTGTGTGGCTGCCTGCTACGAGCTTGCAGAACCCGGCGACACCGTGTTGCTCAGTCCGTGCTGCGCCAGCTTCGACCTCTTCAAGAATATGGAGGACAGAGGTGAGCAGTTCAAGACACTGGTGAGAGGATTGTAATAGGGGTTGAGATGTTGAGATGGTGTGAAAGGTGGTGAAGTGTTGAGATGGTGTTGTGTTGACATTAGCAATACAAATCTCAACCCCTCACCACATCACCATCTCAACCCCTCACCATCTCACCATAAAAAACAACAAGCAATGATAAACAAGACATTAGACAACATATTCAAAGGCGACAAGGGAATATGGATGGTGTTCTTCTTCCTATGCGTTATTAGTGTCATTGAGGTATATTCCGCCTCTGCGCAGCTAACGTATAAGGGAGGTAGCTACACAGCTCCTGTCATAAAGCATATCTTCCTGCTCGCAGTCGGAATATTCTTCATGGTAGTGACGCTCAACGTGAAGTGTAAGTACTTCAAGATGGCAACGCCATTCATGCTCGTTATCTCTCTGGTGACGCTGTTGTGGGTGTTTTTAGCCGGTGCCTCCACCAATGGAGCACAACGCTGGATAAGCATCGTAGGCATACAGTTTCAGCCCTCGGAGATAGCCAAGGGCACCATGGTGCTCGCTACGGCGCAGATATTGAGTGCGTTGCAGACTGAGGATGGAGCCGACAAGATGGCATTCAAGTACATACTCACCGTGTGCTTCTTCATTGTGCCACTTATCATGGTTGAGAACCTATCAACGGCATTGTTGCTCTGCATCGTCATATTCATGATGATGCTGCTTGGACGTGTGCCCATGCGTCAGCTTGGCAAGCTGCTCGGCTTTGCAGTGCTCGGCGTAGCACTCGTCGTTGGAGCCGTGATGGTCTTTGGTAAAGACGAGGCGCAGAAGCCCGAGAGCCAGACCCTCACCGAGCAAGTAGCGAAGCCGAATGATGTCAATGGCACTAATGTCGAAGAAAAAGCCGAAGATAAGAATATTGTGGAGAAGGTGTTCCACCGCTTCGATACGTGGAAGTCGCGCATCAATAAGTTCCTCGCACACAAGGATGTAGCACCGAAGGATATCGATCTCGATAAGGATGCTCAAGTGGCGCACGCCAACATTGCCATCGCCTCTTCGAATATCACCGGCAAAGGCCCAGGCAACTCCGAGGAGCGCGACTTCGTGTCGCAGGCGTTCAGCGACTTTATCTATGCCATTATCATCGAGGAGATGGGTATCGTAGGTGCTGCCGGTGTAGCCATGCTCTACATCATTCTGTTGTTCCGCACGGGACGCATTGCCAGCAAGTGTGAGAACAACTTCCCTGCACTCTTCGCCATGGGGCTCGCCCTGCTGCTCGTTACGCAGGCATTGTTCAACATGTGCGTTGCGGTGGGCATCGTGCCCGTGACGGGTCAGCCGCTGCCGCTCATCAGTAAGGGTGGAACGTCGACCATCATCAACTGCGTGTACATCGGTGCTATACTCAGTATCAGTCGCTCGGCACAACGCAAACAGGAAATCATAGCCGACACAACAGAAGCGTAAATTAACACAACTAAAAACGTTAAACCACACTCTATATTATTCCCGCAGCGCGGGAACATTATTCCGGTGCTACGGGAACAACACTCCAGCGCAACCGGAACAATGTTCCGGTGCTACGGGAATTTTCTTGTTTTTGCGAGATGTAAAAACTACATTTGCGAGATATAAAACTACATTCAACGCATCGAATATAGACATACATAGAGTAGAAGTTGCAAACGTCTGTGTATTAATAAAAAAAAGCGTAAGAAAAAAACGTAATAATCTGAAATATCAGAAAAAATTATTAATTTTGTATTTTGAAAGAAATGTGAGTAAATGGAACAAGAAATAAGAGTCATTGTTAGTGGTGGTGGCACCGGTGGACATATATTTCCAGCCGTGTCGATAGCCAATGCAATAAAGTCGAAATGCCCCAACGCGAAGATACTTTTCGTTGGAGCCCTCGGACGTATGGAGATGCAGCGTGTGCCTGACGCAGGTTACGAGATAGTAGGTCTGCCGGTGAGAGGATTTATCCGTCCGCTGTGGTCGCCTCGTAACATCGGTGTTGCGCTCGACTTCCTCCGCAGCAAGCGAATGGTGCGCAAGACAATTCGCGAGTTTGCCCCGGATGTGGTGGTAGGCGTAGGCGGATATGCCAGTGCCGCTACGCTCGATGCTGCCAGTGCCATGGGTATCCCGACACTTATACAGGAACAAAACTCATACGCTGGCGTGACTAACAAGCACCTCGCTGCCAAGGCACGCAAGATATGTGTGGCATACGACGGCATGGAACGCTTCTTCCCAGCCGAGAAGATAATCAACACGGGCAATCCCGTGCGCCAGAACCTCATCGAGACAACCATCTCGCGCGAGGAGGCAGTGCTTAGTCTCGGGCTCGACCCCACAAAGAAGACGATACTTCTCGTAGGTGGTAGCCTCGGAGCTCGCACCATCAACGAAAGCGTGCTGCAGCACCTCGACCTCGTAGAGCATAGCGGTGTGCAGTTCGTATGGCAAACAGGCAAGTACTACAGTGCAGCAGTGGCAGCGCAGCTCAAGGCGCACAAACCGCTGCCTATGCTGAAGGTGATGGACTTCATCAGCGACATGGGAGCCGCATACAAAGCTGCTGACCTTGTGATAAGTCGTGCAGGAGCAAGCTCCGTCAGCGAGTTCTGCTTGATAGGCAAACCCGTAATCCTCGTGCCTTCGCCAAACGTGGCTGAGGATCATCAAACAAAGAACGCTTTGGCACTCGTCAACAAAGACGCAGCCCTCTACGTGAAGGATGCCGAAGCACCGGCAACACTGCTCCGCCTCGCTATTGATACCGTGAACGACGCAGAACAGCTCGCACAACTCACAGCGAACATTAAAAAACTCGGCAAGTACAACTCTGCCGACGTAATAGCCGACGAGGTACTGAAACTCGCCAATAAACAGTAAAAAGACAAAAATGGAACTCAAAGATATTAAAGCCGTATATTTCGTAGGCGCAGGTGGCATCGGCATGAGCGCCATTGCACGCTATTTCATTCGCAAGGGCTTGGTAGTGGCAGGCTACGACAAGACACCGTCTGAACTGACAAAGCAGCTCGAGCGCGAAGGCGCACTCCTCCACTATGCGGAGAACATAGACGATATACCACACGCTTGTCGCGACCCGAAGTCGTGCCTCGTAATCTATACACCGGCGATACCAGCCGACCATAAGGAGTTGCAATACTTCCGCGAGAATGGTTTCACCGTGGAGAAGCGTGCACAGGTGCTCGGCACACTGACACGCACACATAAAGGACTCTGTGTGGCTGGCACACACGGCAAGACATCAACATCAACCATGTGTGCACACATCATGCACCAGAGTCATATCGACTGCAACGCATTCCTCGGAGGCATATCGAAGAACTACGGTTCCAACTACATAATCTCGGACGAAAGCGACTATGTAGTGATAGAAGCCGACGAGTTCGACCGCTCTTTCCATTGGCTTCGCCCGTGGATGAGTGTCATCACAGCAACCGACCCTGACCACCTCGACATCTACGGCACAAAAGAAGCATACCTTGAGAGCTTCCGCCACTATACAACACTCATTCAGCCAGGCGGCGCACTCATCATACATCGCGACTTGGAGATGAAACAGGCGGTGCAGGAAGGTGTGAAGGTGTACGACTATAGCCGCCATGAGGGCGACTTCCATGCTGAGAATATCGTCATCGACAACGGAACAATCACCTTCGACTTCATCTCGCCAATAGAGAACGTGAAGGGAGTGAAGCTCGGCCAACCCGTGCCAATCAACATCGACAACGGTATCGCAGCTATGGCGATGGCACAGCTCGCTGGATGCAACGCTGAAGAACTTAAGTATGGCATGAAGACATACCATGGCGTAGACCGTCGCTTCGACTTTAAGATAAACGATAGCCGACATGTGTTGCTCTCCGACTACGCACACCATCCGAAGGAGATATACCAAAGCGCAAAAAGCATACGCGAGCTATATCGCGGACGACATATCACAGCGATATTCCAACCACACCTCTACACTCGCACACGCGACTTCTATCGCGACTTCGCTGACGCACTTAGTCAGCTCGACGAGGTGATACTCACCGAGATTTACCCCGCACGCGAGCAACCTATCGAAGGCGTAACGTCGCAGCTCATCTACGACAACCTGCGCCCTGGGATGGAGAAGAGCATCATACGCAAAGACGATGTGCTCGACCTCGTAAGCAAGCGCGACTTCGACGTGCTCGTGATACTCGGAGCCGGCAATCTCGACAACTATATGCCACAAATAACTAAGATAATAGAAAATAAGAAGTGAAACTGTCCCGCAGCAAAATCTTCTTCGTTGTAAGTGATGTGCTGATAGCCGTTTACCTGCTCGTTGCCTTCTGCTCTTTCGATAAGAAAGGCGGAAACCACACCCCGTGCAATAAGGTGAGCATCGACATCGCCGACAACGTAACAAGCGGATTTATCGATGCGAAGATAATAAAGGACAGACTACAGAAGAACGGCATCTACCCAATAGGCAAAGAAATATGCAAGATAGACACACGCCACATTGAGGAAATGCTCAGCAAAAGCCCATTCGTGCAAACCGCCAATTGTTATAAGACAGAAGGCGGACACGTATATATCAGCGTCACGCAGCGTATGCCAGTGATAAGGATAAAAGCCGAAAACGGCGACGACTACTATGTAGACGATAACGACTGCGTGATGCCGACAACCCATTACACCAGCGACTTAATCATAGCCACGGGTAACATAAATCGCTGGTATGCCACCAACTATCTCTCGCCCTTAGGCAGAGTGATTATGGCAAACGAAATGTGGAAAAACCTCATTGAGCAAATCAATGTACTACCCAACTACGGCATCGAGATTGTGCCACGCATCGGTGACCACATCGTGCACATTGGCAGACTGCCCGACTGCAAGAATCGCACAGAGCGTTTCGCTGCAATAAAGAAGTTTATGGATGTGAAGATGACGCGCCTGTCGAAGTTCTATAAGTACGGACTCTCTACTGTGGGATGGAACAAATACTCGTACATCGACATCGAGTTCGACAATCAAATCATCTGTCGAAAGAAGTCGTCGAAACATGCATATGTAGCACCAGTAGCGATGCCTGTTGCTGTGCAACAAACCGCCGAACAGGCACAACCCACTGCCGAACAGGCACAACCTAACGCTACACCGACGCAGTCTACTACCGAACCGACGCAGGGTAAGAAGGAAACCACGAAATCTGCGGCTAAAGAAGTAGAGAAGAAGTCAGACAAGACAGAAAAGAAGTCAGACAAGACAGAAAAGAAGTCAGACAAGACAGAAAAGAAGTCTGACAAGACAGAAAAGAAATCTGATAAGACTAATAAGAAGTCGGCTAAGTCAGATAAGAAGTCGAAAGACGATAAACCACAAAAGAAGAAATCAAGTAACAAACGATAATATAACACTCAACAAGATAAACGTATGGCAAAGGATTTAATAGTAGCTATTGAGCTCGGGTCGTCTAAGATGACCGGAATTGCCGGAAGAAAAAACCCCGATGGCAGCATTTCTATTCTTGCTGTCGCAAAAGAAGACTCCACCCAGTATATACGCAAGGGCGTAGCATATAATATTGAACGTACCGCACAGGGACTGAGCAATATAGTAAACAAACTAAAGAACACTCTTAAAACAGAAATAGCGCAGGTGTATGTAGGCATCGGAGGTCAGAGCATACATAGCGTGAAGAACCCCGTAATAAAGGAATTGCCACAGGACACAATCGTGTCGCAAGAGATGGTGAACGAACTCATGGACACCAATCGCAGCATGGTATATCCCGACTACGAAATTCTGGATGCCATAACCGAGGAATACAAGGTGGGCGCACTCTTTCAGGACGATCCCATCGGCATTCAGGCAGAACATCTTGAGGGCAACTTCCTCAATGTGTTGTGGCGTCGCTCGTTCTATCGCAACATCAACAAGAGTCTTGACAACGCTGGCATTAAGGTGGCAGAGATGTATCTCGCGCCGCTTGCAATGGCTGATAGCGTGCTCACCGAAGCAGAGAAGCGTGCAGGCTGCGTGCTCGTCGACCTTGGTGCCGAGACCACAACCGTATCGGTCTACTACCGCGACAAGCTGCGCAACATCGCCGTGCTGCCACTCGGTAGCTCGAACATCACAAAAGACCTTGAGTCGTTGCAGATGGACGAGGCTGATGCAGAGGCAATGAAGCTGAAGTACTCTTCGGCTATGACCAACGAAGAAGATATCGATGTCAACGCCACACTGCCCATCGGCGACGGCAGAACAGTGTCGAGCCGTCTGTTCATAGAAGTGGTGGAGGCACGCATACTCGAGATTGTAGAGAATGTGAAGTATCTCATCCCGAACGAACTCACCGACAAGTTGCTCGGCGGAATCGTGCTCACGGGTAGTGGTAGCAATATGAAGAACATCGAGAAACTCTTCCGTGAAGTGTTCGGCATGGACAAGGTTGACAAGGTACGTATCGCAAAGACCACCACACTTAATATCAACAAGAAAAACTCAGACGTTATCCTTGCTGAAGACGGCACAACAAACACCATCCTCGGCTTGCTCGCAAAGGGCGACATGAACTGCGCCGGACGCGCTATCAGCGACACACTCTTCGGCGAAGAGGATGAGAACGGCGAGCATACCACCATAACGCTCGATCCGAATGCTACTACTGGTACATCAGTAGCCAGTCAGGCCACAACCACCGGACCTGCACCTGCCGCTACACAGACCGCCACTACTGGCACAACAGCAGTTGTAGAGGAGGAAGAGAAAGAAGAGGAGAACGAGAAGGAGCCAGAACGTCCGAAGGACACAAAGATAAGCCGCTGGTTTGGCTCGCTAAAGAAGTTCGGACGCTCGCTCGTTGAGCCCGATGTCAATGAATAACCATTAATACGATTATTACTATGTCAGACAATATCAATCCAATGGTGGACTTCGGTGCACCAGAAAAAGAGAATACAATCATTAAAGTAATCGGTGTAGGTGGAGGTGGCGGCAACGCTGTCAACCACATGTACCGTGAGGGCATACACGATGTGTCGTTCGTAGTCAGCAACACCGATATTCAGGCACTCAACGACTCACCAGTGCCTATGAAGTTGCAGCTCGGTAAGGAGGGCCTGGGTGCAGGCAATAAGCCTGAAAAGGCACGCCAGGCAGCCGAGGAGAGCATCAACGACATCACGGCAATGCTTAGCGATGGCACGAAGATGACCTTTATCACCGCCGGAATGGGTGGTGGAACAGGTACGGGTGCTGCACCAGTAATCGCACGCGTGTCGAAAGAACTCGACATCCTCACGGTAGGTATCGTAACCATACCGTTCCGCTTCGAGGGAAAGAAGAAAATCAACCAGGCTCTCGACGGCGTGGAGGAGATGGCGAAGCACGTCGATGCACTCCTCGTTATCAACAACGAGCGTCTGCGCAAGATCTATCCTGAGCTCACCGTGCTCGATGCATTCGGAAAGGCTGACGACACGCTCAGCGTGGCAGCGAAGTCAATCGCCGAGATTATCACCAACCACGGACTCATCAACCTCGATTTCAACGATGTGAAGACGGTGCTAAAGGACGGCGGCGTGGCAATCATGTCTACAGGTTACGGCGAGGGCGAAGGACGTGTTAAGCAGGCCATACAGGACGCACTCAACTCGCCACTGCTCAACGACAACGATATCTTCAACTCGAAGAAGATTCTTCTTAGCATCAACTTCTCGAAGGACAGCAACAAGGACAATCCTGCAGCAGGCGGTTTGATGATGGAGGAGATGAACGAAGTGAACGACTTTATGGAGCAGTTCGGTTCAGACTTCGAGATAAAGTGGGGTATCGGACTCGACCCCGACCTCGGCAATAAGGTGAAGGTTACCATCCTCGCTACCGGCTTCGGTATCAGAGACGTTGACGGCATGGACTCTCACATCAAGAAGATTGTGCAGGAGAAGGACGAGAAGGCAACAGAGGAAGAGATACAGAAAGGCATACGTATGGGTATGTACTACCCCGACGGCAACGGCAAGTTCGTTGTGAAGCGCCGTCCGCACATCTTCCGCTTCCAGCCTGACGACCTCGACAACGAAGAGGTTATCCTGGCTATCGAGAACACTCCGACATACAAGCGCACACAGCAACAAGTGAAGGAGTTGCGCCGCCGTCTGACCGACGAGCGTGAAGTGGTGAAGCAGAAGGCTGATGAGGGCGTTGTGCGCACCATAACGTTCTAATAGAGCTGAACAGAGGCACTGCGTTTAAGGGCAGCAAAGAACATAACACTACGTGTACAAACACTACTAAGGGCAATATCAAGACATCGTTACATGATGACTTGATATTGCCCTTTGTTGTTGTTGGAAACGTAATTGTGGTAAGATGTTCCGTACGGATCCGCAACGACCGACGCGTACATCCGCATCGGTCGTTGCGGATGTCTGCGTCGGTCGTTACGTATGTCTGCGTCGGTCGACGCGGATGGTTTTTCTTGCTTTTTTATTCCAAATAAGTGTAGCCGTAGAGACCTGAGCGATAGTTGCTGAGGAACTCCTTGCCTTCTTCGAGCGAAATCTTGCCCGCCTTGACGCTCTTCGTCACCCATATCTCGAGCTGGCGCACGAGCTTCTTCGGGTTGTACTGCACGTAGTCGAGCACCTCCTCAACGGTCTCACCGTCGAAGATTTGGTCGATGTGGTAGGTGTCGTCCTTCACCGAGATGTGTACGGCGTTGGTGTCGCCGAAGAGGTTGTGCATATCGCCCAATATCTCCTGGTATGCGCCCACGAGGAACACGCCTAAGTAGTACTCCTCGTTCTTCTTTATCGAGTGTACGGGCAGCACGTGCGATGCCTGTCGGTTGGTCACGAAGTTGGCTATCTTGCCGTCCGAGTCGCAGGTTATGTCCTGTAGCGTGGCGTTGCGCGTAGGGCGCTCGTCGAGACGCTGAATGGGCACGATAGGGAAGAGCTGGTCGATAGCCCATGCGTCGGGCAGCGACTGGAAGAGCGAGAAGTTGCAGAAGTACTTGTCGGCAAGCATCTTGTCGAGTCCGCGCAGCTCGTCGGGCATGTGCTTCATCGTTTTCGCTATGCTGTTCACCTCGCGGCAGATGCTCCAGTACATGCTCTCGATCTCGGCGCGGGTGCGCAGGTCGACGATGCCGTGCGAGAAGAGGTCGAGTGCTTCTTCGCGTATCTGCTCGGCATCGTGCCAGTTCTCGAGCATCGTGCGCGGACTGAGGTTGTCCCATATCTCGTAGAGGTCCTTCACGAGCTGGTGATCGCTGTCTGTAGGCTCGAACTCCTCGCGCATCTGTGGCAGCGAAGTGGTCTCAAGCACGTCGATGATGAGCACCGAGTGGTGGGCAGACAGCGAGCGTCCGCTTTCGGTGATGAGGTTCGGGTGCGGTATCTCGTTCTTGTCCGATGCGTCGACGAAGGTGTACACGCAGTCGTTCACGTACTCCTGGATAGAGTAGTTCACCGAACTCTCTGAGCTCGACGAGCGTGTGCCGTCGTAGTCGACACCGAGTCCGCCACCGCAGTCGACGAAGTCGATGTTGTAGCCTAACTTGTGCAGCTGTACGTAGAAGTTGGCAGCCTCGCGCAGTGCGGTCTGTATGCGTCGTATCTTTGTTATCTGCGAGCCGATGTGGAAGTGGATGAGTCGCACGCAGTCGTGCAAGCCCTTCTCGTCGAGTATCTGCAGTGCTTGCAGCAGCTCCGACGAGCGCAGACCGAACTTCGATGCGTCGCCGCCGCTCTCCTGCCACTTGCCAGAGCCTGATGAAGCCAATTTGATGCGTATGCCGATGTTTGGACGTACGCCGAGTTTCTTTGCGGCAGCGGCGATGAGGCCTATCTCGTTCATCTTCTCAACGACGATGAAGATGCGTTTGCCCATCTTCTGCGCGAGCAGTGCCAGTTCGATGTAGCTCTGGTCCTTGTAGCCGTTGCAGACGATGATGGAGTCGCTCTGACACTGCACAGCGATTACGGCGTGCAGCTCTGGCTTTGAGCCACACTCCAGTCCGAGGTTGAACTTGCGTCCGTGCGAGATAATCTCCTCTACGACGGGCTGCATTTGGTTCACCTTGATAGGGTAGACGATGAAGTTCTCGCCTTTATAGTCGTACTCCTCAGCTGCCTTCTTGAAGCAGCTCGATGTCTTCTCGATGCGGTTATCGAGAATGTCAGGAAAGCGCAGCAGCACCGGCGGTGTCACGTCGCGCAGCTGCAGTTCGTCCATCACATCGCGCAGGTCGATTTGTACGTTGTCCTTGCAGGGTGTTACGTACATATCGCCCTTGTCGTTCACACCAAAGTAGGATGTGCCCCAACCGTTAATGTTGTAGAGTTCGCGTGAATCATCAATGGTCCATTTCTTCATCTCTCGAGTATTTTTCTCAGGTTTTCTATTGTTGTTTGTATTTTCGTGAAGTTGTCGAGCAAGTCGACGTTTAATGTATAATTAGCTTTTGAGTAGAACGGCTCGCGCTGTGCGAGTTGCTCCACGATGAACGTCCTCACCTCGTCGGGCGACTTACCGAGCAGCAGCGGGCGCACGCGGCGTCCCATCTGCAGATGCTCGTAGAGCACTTCGGGCGATGCCTTCAGGTACACCACCTGCGCCTGCGAGTTCATGTAGTCGATGTTGTCGTAGAAGCAGGGTGTGCCGCCACCGCATGAGACGACTACGTTTTCAAACTCCGCCACTTCGTGCAGCATGTTGTGCTCGATGCGGCGAAATCCTTCCTCGCCTTTCTCGTCGAATATCTGCTTTATGGTACGGCGCATACGTGTCTCTATGTACCAGTCGAGGTCGTAGAACGGCACGCCGAGTTCCTGCGCGAGAGCCTTGCCGATGGTTGTCTTGCCGGCTCCCATATAGCCGATGAGGATTATTCTTGTCATTATTTCTTCTTGACTGTGGTGCGCTTCTTCGGTGCCGGTGGGTTCTTGATGATGTCCATGCACTGCTCGTAGGTCAGTTCGGCTGCCTTCTCGTGCAAGTCGCGCGGTATGCGGTAGTTGGCTCCGTCGTAGGCTATGTACGGGCCGTAGCGGCCGTTGAGCACCTCGAGCTTCGGGTCTTCGTCGAACTTCTTCAGGTGGCGCTGCTCCTCTGCCTTGCGCTTCTCCTCGATGAGGCTGATAGCTGTGTCGAGTGTTACGGTCATCGGGTCCTCGTCCTTAGGCAGCGATACGTACTTCTTGTTGTGCAGCACGTACGGGCCGAAGCGTCCTGCGCCTATGGTGACGGTCTTGCCCTCGTATTCACCGATGGTGCGTGGCAGCTTGAACAGTTCGAGTGCTTCCTCCAGCGTGATTGTCTCCATGCTCTTGTCGGCAGGCATCTGCGCGAAGCGTGGCTTCTCGTCGTCATCGGCTGTGCCTATCTGCACCACCGGACCGTAGCGGCCAATCTTCACGAACACCGGGTGTCCGCTTACGGGGTCGGTGCCCAACTGACGTTCGCCAGCCTTGTGCTCCGAGCGGGCGTTCATCACCTTGTCTACGGTGGGCTCAAACTCCTGGTCGAAGTGCTTCATCATGTCTGTCCACTCCTCCTTGCCGTCGGCAATCTGGTCGAACTGCTGCTCTACCTTTGCCGTGAAGTTGTAGTCCATGATAGCAGGGAAGTTCTCCATGAGGAAGTCGTTCACTACGATGCCTATGTCGGTAGGTAGCAACTTGCCCTTCTCATTGCCGGTCAGCTCCATCTTGCGTGTCGGTGTTATCTTGATGCCGCGCAGGGTGTCGATGACGTACGGACGCTCCTCGCCCTTCTTGTCGCCCTTGATGACGTATTCGCGCTGCTGAATAGTAGAGATTGTCGGTGCGTATGTTGACGGACGACCTATTCCCAATTCCTCCAGCTTGTGTACGAGGCTTGCTTCGGTGTAGCGTGTGGGGCCCTGCGAGTAGCGTTCTGTTGACGAAATTTCGCGGCGTGTGAGCACGTCGCCCTCCTTGATAGGCGGTAGGTTGTGAGCGAATTCGTCCTGCTGGTCAGCGTCGTCGTCGGTCGACTCGCGATATACCTTGATGAAACCGTCGAACTTCACCACTTCGCCGTTAGCGATGAAGCGCTCGTCGAACTTCGACGAAGCGATGCTCACAGTAGTCTTCTCAATCTGTGCCTCTGCCATCTGGCTTGCTGCTGTGCGCTTCCAGATGAGGTCGTAGAGTCGACGCTCCTGCGCTGTTCCTTCGATGGTGGTGTTCGCCATGTATGTCGGGCGGATTGCCTCGTGAGCCTCCTGCGCTCCCTTCGAGTGAGTGTGGAAGTTGCGTGGCGAGCTGTATTCTTCGCCGTAGAGCTTTATTATCTCCTCTTTCGCTGCACCGATGCACAGGTTGGAGAGGTTCACACTGTCAGTACGCATGTATGTGATGAGACCGCTTTCGTACAGACGCTGTGCCACCATCATGGTCTGCGACACTGAGAAGCCGAGTTTGCGGGCTGCTTCCTGCTGCAGCGTAGAGGTGGTGAACGGCGGAGCAGGCATACGTTTCAATGGCTTCTTCGTCACATTGGCTACGCTGAACTCTGCGTCCTTACACTTCTCCAAGAATGCGATTGCCTCCTCGTGTGTTGAGAAACGCTTGTCGAGTTCTGTCTTCACCTCCGACTGCGATCCGTCGGCGTTTGTGATGGCGAAGATGGCGTTGATGCGGTAGTAGGGTTCGCTCTTGAACTGCTGTATCTCGCGTTCGCGCTCTACGATGAGACGCACGGCTACCGACTGCACACGGCCTGCTGAGAGTGCCGGCTTCACCTTACGCCACAGCACTGGCGAGAGTTTGAAGCCCACGATGCGGTCCAATACGCGGCGTGCCTGCTGCGCATTAACGAGGTTCATGTCCAAATGGCGTGGGTTCTCGATAGCTGCGAGAATTGCCGGTTTTGTAATTTCGTGGAATACGATGCGGTTCGTAGACGCTTCGTCCAGTCCGAGCACTTCGCAAAGGTGCCATGAGATGGCTTCTCCTTCGCGGTCCTCATCGGATGCGAGCCATACCTTGTCGGCTTTCTTTGCACTCTCGCGGAGGCGTTTCACAAGTTCCTCCTTGTCCTTCGGTATGACGTAAGCTGGCTGCAGCGTGTCTTTGTCTATGCTGAGTTCTTTCTTCTTAAGGTCGCGGATATGACCGTATGACGACATCACCTTGAAGTCGTTGCCCAAGAATTTCTCAATTGTCTTAGCCTTTGCGGGGCTCTCGACGATAACTAAGTTTTCTTGCATTTTCTATATTGTTCTTTAATTTGGGCGCAAAAGTAAGCATATTTTTCTATATACACATTATTATATATGGAAAATTATGTTTTATTAAAAAGCGATTGCCCCGTATCGGGGCGTTTCCTTAGCTGCTATGCGCCACGTATCGTGGCGCTTCTTCACAAACAGATGCTTTCTACCTCCTGCACTTGCTCGCTCTGAAAATAGCTGTCGCCGGTGATAATGATTGTGTTGGAGCTGGTGGGTGTGAAGCGTGCGAATGCTTGCTCATCTATCTCGCCCGTACAGACGTAGTGAAGGTTGCCGATGCTGATGCGCTCGCCACGCCGACAGCCACGTAGGGTTACGCGGATGAGGTGGCGCTCGTTGGGCACGAGGTGCACTATGAGTGTGTCGGCACTCTGTTCGGTGAAGAGTGGGGTGTAGATGCGGCGCATGTGGGCAGCGTTGTCAACGAGTGGATTGATGCGCACGGGCGAGTAGCCACAGATGTCCTCGGCGGAAAGGAGTGGTAAGGTGTTGAGATGTTGAGGTGGTGTTGTGTTGTGGTGTTGAGGTGGTGTTGTGGTGTTGTGGTGAGATGTTGAAAGGTTGAGGTGTTGGGATGTTGATATTTGCTCTACTGCCTGCCACAGTACTAACGGCTGATCTGTGTCTGTCCAGCGATAGGGGTAGGTGTTGCGGTTCATTGCTTCGCCGCCGTCGTGCGTCTGCCAAGTGTCGGCATGTCGACAAAGCCAGCCGTCGGTATCGTTCGTTGCGAAGTGCGAACTGTCGGCAGCGATGCCGTAGAAGCTGACGCTCACTTGTTGGCGTGTGCGTGTTGAAGGGCAGTAGAGTAGGGCGATGGTGTTGCTATCGGGGCGCAGAAAACGGCGTACGTCGTAGCTGATAGCCATGACAGTGGTGTCGTTCGGTGTGCGGTCAGGTGTGAAGAGGGCAGTCGACACGTTGCGCCCGTTCACGTAGAGCACGAACCGCCCCGTCGTGGCGACGTGTATGTATGCTGTGCGTGGCATATCCTGCTTTTCTGTCACAAGCGTGCGGCGAAACCACACGTGCGATGTGTCGTCGGGCGCAGGGTGTGACATCCAACGACAACCGAAGTCGCCAGCCGTGGCGGTGGCAAGCGATGCGGCAAAGAGTATGAGGATATGTATTAGGCGAAGCATTCTTGAGTTGGCTTTTATACAAATGCAAAAAGGCTTGTACCCGATTTGTTTCATCTTGGTACAAGCCTTTGTATGTTTACGCGTCAATGTTAGCGTATGTTGCGTGCTCTTCGATGAACTTACGGCGTGGTTCTACGTCGTCGCCCATGAGCATTGAGAAGATTTCGTCTGCCTCAGCAGCGTTCTCGATAGTCACCTGGCGCAGCAGACGTGTCTTCGGGTCCATGGTTGTCTCCCAAAGCTGCTCTGCGTTCATCTCACCGAGACCCTTGTAACGCTGTGTGTGTATCGACTTGCCGTCGTCTACGCCACCTGCGTACTTGTCGAGGAATGCCTGGCGCTGCTGATCTGTGTAGCAGTACTCCTTCACCTTGTTCTTGTAGGTGCAGAGGTAGAGCGGTGGGTTGGCGATGTAGAGGTGTCCCTCCTGGATAACCTTCGGCATGAAGCGGTAGAAGAGTGTCATGATAAGTGTGTCGATGTGTGAGCCATCGACATCGGCATCGGTCATGATGATAATCTTGTCGTAGCGGAGCTTGTCGATGTTTGCTTCCTTGTCGTCCTCACCCTCTACACCGAAGCGTACGCCGATGCTCTGGATGATGTTCATCACCGACTCCGACTCGAACACCTTATGCCACATAACCTTCTCTACGTTCAGGATCTTACCGCGCAACGGCAGGATTGCCTGTGTGTAGCGGTCGCGTCCCTGCTTTGCAGAGCCACCCGCAGAGTCACCCTCGACGAGGAATATCTCGCACTTCTTCGGGTCGCGGTTAGAGCAGTCGGCGAGCTTGCCGGGGAGTCCGCCGCCGGTCATCGGGTTCTTGCGCTGTACGCTCTCGCGAGCCTTGCGTGCTGCGATACGCGCTGTTGCTGCGAGGATAACCTTGTCGCATATCATCTTCGCCTCCTTCGGGTTCTCCTCAAGATAGTTGGTGAGAGCCTCGCCTACAGCCTGCTGCACGGCACCTGCCACCTCGCTATTGCCGAGCTTGGTCTTTGTCTGACCCTCGAACTGTGGCTCAGCCACCTTGATCGAGATTACGGCTGTGAGTCCTTCGCGGAAGTCTTCGCCTGCGATTTCTATCTTCGCCTTCTCAATCTGCTTCGAGATAGCAGGGTCGTTGTCGGCGTAAGTCTTCAGGGTGCGTGTGAGGGCTGCGCGGAAACCGGTGAGGTGTGTACCGCCCTCTATGGTGTTGATGTTGTTTACGTACGAGTGGATGTTCTCCGAGTAGTCGGTGTTGTACATCACTGCCACTTCGATAGGTATGCCCTGCTTCTCTGTCTTCAGATAGATTACGTCGTCGAAGAGGTGTGTGCGGTGGCGGTCTACGTAGCGCACGAACTCCTTGAGTCCGTCCTTAGCGTGGAACACCTCTTCGCGTGTCTTGCCCTCTTCGTTGGGGCGCATGTCGCGCAGAGTGATGCGGATGCCGGCGTTGAGGAACGCAAGCTCGCGCATACGGCGTGCGATGATGTCCCATTGGTAGTGGGTTGTGGTGAACACTGTTGGGTCGGGCCAGAACTGCTGGCGTGTACCGCGCTTGTCGGTCTCGCCTACTACCTTCACGGGGTAGAGCGGCTTGCCCTTCTCGTATTCCTGCTGGTATATCTTTCCGTTGCGGAACACCTGCGACTTCATGCGTGTCGAGAGTGCGTTTACGCAGCTCACACCCACACCGTGCAGACCACCGCTGACCTTGTATGAACCCTTGTCGAACTTACCGCCGGCATGGAGCACTGTCATTACGACCTCCAGAGCCGACTTGTGCAGCTTGGCGTGCATGTCTACGGGGATGCCTCGACCGTTGTCCTGAACGGTGATTGATTCGTCTTCGTTGATTGTTACCTCGATGTCAGTGCAATAGCCTGCCATTGCCTCGTCAATAGAGTTGTCAACGGTCTCGTTCACGAGGTGATGCAGACCCTTTTCGCTGATGTCGCCGATGTACATTGCCGGGCGCTTGCGCACGGCCTCAAGTCCTTCCAGAACTTGTATGTTACTTGCCGAGTAGTTGTTCTCGGTGTTTTGTATTTCTGCCATTTTCGATTATCTATGTTTGGACTACAAAAGTACTAATTTTCCGTGACTTACGGAAATATTAAGCCTTAAAAATGCGCAAACAAAAAAAAGGTCACACTTCGTTTGAAGTATGACCTTAGTATGGGGTTCTGTCAACACGCTCTTAGCCGAGCTTGCTGATATGCAGACACAAACTTGACTTCAAGTTTGCAGCTTTGTTCTTGTGGATAATGTTAGTCTTTGCCAACTTGTCCAGCATTTTCTGAACAGAAGGATAGAGCTTTACTGCCTCTTCCTTGTCCGTCATTGCGCGCAGCTTGCGAACTGCATTACGCATAGTCTTTGCGTAGTATCTGTTGTGCAAAGCCTTAACCTTGTCCTGACGGATTCTCTTAAGTGATGATTTGTGGTTTGCCATCTTGTTTTTTCAGTTTTTTATTTTTTATTGTAGTCCCTAGGAGAGTCGAACTCCTCTTTAGAGAATGAAAATCTCTCGTCCTAACCGATAGACGAAGGGACCAACACTACTTGCATTTTTGCGGATGCAAAGGTACTGCTTTATTTTAAACCCACCAAATTTTCTTTGTTCTTTTTTCTTTAAATAGTGCTTTTTTCATTAATTTTGCCCTTAAATAGACCAAAACAATCAAAAAATGCTGGAAAAAACGCGCGCAATAGTGCTTAACTCATTGAAATACGGCGAGTCGCAAATGATTGTGGATATGTACACCGAAGGGCGTGGTCGTCTCTCTTTCATACAGCGCATACCGCGTCAGGGGCGTGCGGGCATAAAGAAGCAGTACTTCCAACCGCTTACCATCCTCGACATCGAGTTCGACTACCGTGCTACGCAGCGCTTGCATAAGTTGCGCTCGGCTGCGGTGGCTTTCCCGTTTCGCTCGTTGCCCTTCGATATGGCTAAGCTGTCGATAGCCCTGTTTGCGGCTGAGTTCACCATTTACGTCACGCGCTCTGAGCAAGCCGACCCTGCCCTGTATGCCTTCATTGAGCATAGTGTGCGGTGGTTGGATGCCTGTGACGGCAGTTTCGCCAATTTCCACATTATATATATGTTGCACCTCACGCGCTTCTTAGGCTTCTATCCTAACGTGGAGGATGCCACCAGCGGTTGCTGTTTTGATATGCGCGAGGGTTGTTTTGTGTCTGTGGCACCTCCTCATACCGACTTTCTACCTCCGCACGAGGCTGAGAAGATTGGTTTGCTGCTACGTCTGAGCTACGCCACGATGCGCTTGCTGCGCCTCACACGCGAGGAGCGCAACCGTTGTGTCGACGTAGTGCTTGCCTACTACCGCCTGCATCAGCCCGACTTTCCCGATATGAAGTCGCTCGCGGTGCTGAGGGAGCTCTTTGGGTAAAAGTAAAAAAGTAAAAGAGTAAAAAAGTAAAAAGATTTGGCAAAGGCTTAGAAAGGCCTAAAGAGGCTTAGTTAGCAAAGGCTTAGGAAGGCTTAAAGAGGCTTAGTTTGCCAAGGCTTAGGGAGGCTTAAAGAGGCTTAGTTCGGCTTAAACGCCGCTAAAATAATAACCATAAAAACCAAAAAATATGACAAAAATCCGCATTCCGGCAATGGACATCGCGCGTCGTCACCCGCTTTTCTTGAAGGGAACGACCGATGCTGCATACGCACGCTTTGCCTCAGATCTGGCAGAGCTGATGGAGAAACTGAACATTGAAGAATTTAAAGGTGACAACCTGCGTGAGCTTGCTATCGTGCTCACGATGTATTATGAGGATATGATTTCCGATCTCGGCATTTGGAACGCGCTCACCGATAGCTTCCAGGAGTTGTACGGTCGTCAGCTGCCTTTCTACGATGTAGACATGCAGAACTACTATCGCAACGAGCCGAACGTAGAGGACATACGCTTCCTCATCTGGTTGCTTATGACGCGCACCGAGCCGTCGGCTGTGGTGTCGCCCGACACGCCGGCTCTTGAGGCTGCTGCACGCACGGCGTGCTCGCTCATGGATAAGCGTTTCGAGGATATGCCCGTGAACGAGGAACTGAAGGAGTTCTTTACAAAGGCTGAGTTTGCGCAGAACTTCTACGCGCAGCTCGATCTTATGAAGTGGTCGTACTTCGCTTGCTACGCTTCGTGCAACGAGAATGCGCCGATGCTCATACGCCAGCAGGCGCAGCGTCTCTCGTTCTCGCTCAACTGTCCGCCGCCCATCGCCGTGAACGTGGCTGAGAGCATCGCCATGTTCGAGAACCGCCTGCAACCGCTCGCTATGCGCCCGCAGGACTGGCTGGCACGCATCGTGCGCAACAACGGCAATGCTGAGGCTGCCGACAAGATTGCTTCGCAGCGTTATCTGCCGTTCGACTTCTATCTCATCACCGATGCCGTGAAGGGCGAGAGCATGACGTTCGAGTCGCTGCGTGGCGAGAAGTTCACGCTCAGCGACCACGGCTTGAGCCATCCGCAGCCGGAGTGTTACGACAGCAAGTCGGCAATGGCGTTCTTCGTGGAGTACGATGGCGAATTCTACATCGGCTCGCAGGGCTCTTGGTCGAACAATACCGAGGCGTTCGACACAGAGAAGAAGGCACGCAAGCATAACACAATGCTCTGTATCGACAACCGTCGCAAGCTCATCGAGGAGAACAGTGGCTCGCCGTTGTTCTACTTCAACAATGCCGACATGCTGCGCCTGTTCCTCACCGACCGTGTAGGACTTCCGAAGAAGACTGTGTCGCAGCTCACGCTGCCACAGGAGGAGATGGACTTCACCGTCTTTGTGCGCGAGTCGGACTTCAACGTGGTCTACTTCCCCAACGTGGCGCGACTCATCTGCGACCCACGCAACCCGCTCTACGATGCCGAGTATGCCAAGGCGAACACCTTCAGCAACATCTTCATGCTGCCGGGCGACATGCTCCGCTACCTCCACGAGCACGATATGCTGCCTGAGGCGCGTATCAACTGCTTCGGCGGTGAGGAGGAAGGCAAGAAGATTGTGAAGGACAACTTCGACTTCTTCGCACGCATGATGCAGGGTAGTGCTTACTAAGCATCGGCATCTGCGCATAAGCAGATGCCGATAATAATATAATGTAATAAAGAATTGGGTATTATGAATATAAAAAGTGTACTTGTGCTTTTGGCGTTCGGCCTGTCAGCCTGTAGCAGTGGCAGATATGCCGGCGTGCCGAAAGAGTATCATGCGTTGATTGACCGGACGATTGCCACGGCAGGCGACAATGCCAAGGAGTTGAAGAAGGCATTGGAGGAAGTGTCCCGCAACGAACGCGAGGGCATGGCGTTCCTCATTTCGTATATGCCGGAGCGCGACGCAAAGTCGCTCTCTGCAGACTTCCTCTTGGAGAATGTGCAGTACGCCTACAAGGCTCGCGCTGAGTTTCCGTGGGCTAAGGAGGTGCCCGACAGCGTGTTTCTGAACGACGTGGTGGCTTACGCTAATCTGAACGAGAACCGCGAAAGTTGGCGTAAGGACTTCTACGAACGCTTCAAGAAGTACGTGGCTCCGTGCAAGACGATGCGCGAGGCTATCGACTCGGTGAACAAGAACGTGCGCGACGAGCTGCTCGTCGACTACAATACGAAGCGCGAGAAGCCAGACCAGGCTCCTTACGAGTCGATGCGCCAGCACATGGCTTCGTGCTCGGGTCTCTCAATCCTGCTTACCGATGCGTTCCGCGCCGTAGGCATTCCGTCGCGCGTGGCTGGCACTCCGGCTTGGCACGATGACCGTGGCAACCACAACTGGAACGAGGTGTGGATCGACGGTCAGTGGCGCTTCACCGAGTACTATCCTTCCGACGACCTCGACCAGTCGTGGTTCCTCACCGATGCCGGCAAGGCGATAAAGGAGGACGTAAGAAAGGCAATATATGCGGCTTCGTTCAAACCGACAGGCTGTTACTTCCCGTTGGTTTGGGATGAGAACATACGCTACGTTCACGCAGAGAATGTCACCGACCGCTACACGAGTCTCTACCGTGCGCAGCTCTCTGCCATGCCTGCCGACGGCAGCCACGTGGCTCTGCGCGTGATGGTGTTCAGGGACAAGGACCACGCCGAGGCTTCGGGCGACCGCGTGGCTACCAATCTCGATGTGTTCAAGGGCGAGAAGCAGCTCTATGGTGGTCGCAGCACGGGTGCTACGCAGGACATGAACGATGTGCTTACGTTCAATGTGGAGAAGAACCAGCAGTACATCATTAAGTACATGAACGGCAAGGGCGAAATGCAGACGCAGACCGTGGATGTGGGCGACGAAACGACGACGCTCAAGCTCTACATGCAGTAATCCTTCAGGGGGTGCACTTGTCTCAAGTGCACCAACGTAGCAGTAGTGCACCTTATGTTTTGTTGGTACACCTCGTGTTTTGTTGGTACACTTGAGACAAGTGTACCCCCTGATATGTGTTGGTGCACTTGGCGTTTAAGTCATCGGACGGCGAACGCAATCTGATTGGACAGCGAACGCGATCTGATTGGATGGCGAACGCAATCTGATTGGACGGCGTTCGGTGAACGATGACCGAACAAAAGGAAATAGGGTATGAAAGCGCGGCTTTCATACCCTATTTCTATATCTGCCACAATCGCTATGTGGCATTCTTCTTGTGTTAATCTGATACGGGGCGTATGACGAGACCGTATGCGCGATTTAATCCGCTGTACTTTGTCTCAACCTTTGTGTCGTTTACATACAGACAGTAGGCGTGTTTCGGGGCAATGGTGTAGAGCGATGCCGACCAATAAGTGCAGAGCGTGCCTTTGCTTTCGCGTTGTACGTTACGTACGTCGCCGGCTGCGTGGGTATGGCAGGATGCCATACCCTCCTATGCAGCTTAATACTGTATCATCTGCAGCACGTCGGCAATCTTCTCGATGCCCTCCTGCAGCGGTTTCTTCACCATCTGCTTGATGAACATGTTTAGCTCAGCCTTGATGGTGAGCTTCATCTTCGACGTGGTGGCGGTGACGGGCAGCAGCTGGATCCAGAAGTTGAACGGGATGGGGCTCTGCTCGCTCTCGAACTTGATGCACTTCGGCTCGTCGCGGTCTACGATGCGCAGGCGGATAGATCCTACAGGCGGCACGTTGACAGAGAGCGAGTCGGAGTCGAACGTCATGTCCTTAATCTTTTCCGCCTGCTGGCGTGCCTCCCCCGGCATCGTGTCCTTCATCAGCTCGTAGTGTTCCTTCAGCGCCTGCAGGTTGCTGAGGTCGCTGAGCTTGTTGTAGACATTCTGCTGCGGATAGTTGATCTGTCGTATTGTACTTTCGAATGTTGTCATGTGTTTTTTTTCGAAAAATGTTGAGGTGTTGAGATGTTGAGATGGTGAGAAATGTGTTGAGATATTGTAATGGTGAGAGTAGTCTCAACATATCAACGCCTCAACATTTCAACATCCATTGTCACCACATCACCATCTCACCACCACACCATCATATTACTTCTTCCAGTTAGCCGGGTCTTTGCGCCACTCGTGCAGCAGCTCCACGTCCTCGTTTTTGATGTAGCCCGTCTCAAGAGCCTGCTCTACGACGTGGTCGTAGTCGGTGAGGGTCTCAAGGCGCACGTCAGCCTCGGCAAAAGCCTGAGCTGCAATCGGGAAGCCGTAGGTGTAAGAAGCCACCATGCCCACTACCTGGTAGCCTGCCTCGCGCAGAGCAGCAACAGCCTTCAGCGAGCTGCCGCCAGTAGAGATGAGGTCTTCTACAACAACTACCTTGGCACCAGCCGGCAGTTCGCCCTCGATGAGGTTCTGCATACCGTGGTCCTTAGCCTTAGAGCGCACGTAAACGTACGGGAAGTTGAGCTCGTCAGCAACCAGCGCGCCCTGAGCGATAGCACCGGTAGCTACGCCTGCCACTGCCTCTGCCTCGGGGAAGTGCTCGAGGATGGTGTGTACGAGTTCGAGCTTAACGTATGAGCGCAACCAAGGGAACGAAAGAGTCTTGCGGTTGTCGCAGTAGAACGGAGATTTCCAACCTGATGCCCATGTGAACGGATCGTTGGGCTGAAGCTTGATTGCCTTTACTTCGAGAAGCTTAGAGGCGAAGTCTTTTTTGAGTGTACTCATTGTTATAATGTTTAATTATTAATTGTTAATTTTTAATTATTACCTTTCGGATATTGAATTGAGGTGTTTAGTCTTGGGTATTCAATAATGCAAATGTAGATAAAATTATCGAAAAACCGATGTATTATGCCCCACAATTTGTAAAATTCAATAACTTTGCAACTGCACAAGCGAATTTCAAAACTCTCAATTGAATAATTCAAAACTCTCAATTGAATAATTCACAATCGGCGTAGCCGACAATTCTTGCTCTGGCAAGCGGCAAAGCCGAGCGCAACATTCAACATTCAATATTCAACATTCAAAATATGCTCCACGCTCTCTCCACTTCCGTCCCTTCACCCCGTCAGTTCACCTATCCGTTCTGCTACGACGTAGACCCGCTTGCTGAGGCTGCCTCTGAGGAACTTCAGCACTATATCGCCACGACAGGTCTGATGAGTGCGGAGAAGGGCTGTGGAAAGATGTTCGGTGTGCTCGTTGTGGAGTATAAAGACGAGGAGGGTGCATTACAGCGCGGATTTCTCGCTGCCTATTCGGGTCTGCTCGGAGGCAGGAACGACTGGCAATACTTCGTGCCGCCCGTGTTCGACGCGCAGCAGCCCGACGGACATTTCAAGCGCACGGAGCGCGAGATTAGTGCCATCAACCGTGAGATTAGTGCCATCGAACACGATCCGCAGTATCTGCAAAGCGTGGCGCAGCACGAGGAGACAATGAAGCGGTTGCAGGCTGAAGTGGAAGCGTTCAAGGTGGAGGTAGACGCAGCCAAGGCACGCCGCGACGCACGCCGCAAGAGTGGCGATCCGCTGAGCGAGGAGGAGCAAGCGGAGATGGTTCGCGAGAGTCAGTTTATGAAGGCTGAGCTGCGCCGTCGTCGCAAGGCGATGGAGCAAGCCGAATCAGCATTCCACAATCCACACGCTACACTCTTGAAGTCGCTTCAGCTTCAGCGCAAGCAGATGAGCGACGAGCTGCAGCGTTGGCTCTTCGCGGCTTATCGTATGCTCAACGCCAAGGGCGAGGAGCGCGACCTCATCGACATCTTCCGCGAGTACACGCACGCCATGCCCCCAGCCGGAGCCGGCGACTGCTGTGCACCGAAGCTCCTGCAATACGCCTATCAGCACCGCCTACGCCCCGTCTGCATGGCGGAGTTCTGGTGGGGCGAGTCGCCTGCGTCGGAGATAAGACACCATCTGCACTACTATCCGGCGTGTCGCTCGAAGTGTCTGCCCATACTCACGCACATGCTCAAGGGGCTAGACGTAGCCCCCAATCCGCTCGCGCAGAAGCGGCACACCGCCGAGCCGTGCGTGCTGTACGCGGACGAGTATATCCTTGTGGTTGACAAACCGGCAGGTATGCTGTCGGTGCCGGGTAAGACGGAGAGCGTGAGGTCGGAATTCTCTGACTCGGCAAATATCAGCGTAGAGGAATACTTCGCTCAGCTAACTATAGGAACTACAGGCGTTGTAGGAGGTGCGGGCATTCCTGCCCGCACCACTGCGCCCAACTATTCTGATAATAACTCGCAATGCCGAGGGCAAGAAAGCCCTCGGCTCCTACAGTTACCCACGAATTCTCAATTCACAACTAACTCAAAATTCCTCAAAGCTGCCCATCGTCTCGATATGGACACGAGTGGATTGCTTGTGCTCGCCCGCACCGAGCAGGCGTATGTAGAGTTGCAGCGTCAGTTCGCCAGTCGCGAGACCGTGAAGCGCTACGAGGCTGTGCTCAGCGGTGTGCCGAAGCATATTGTAGGAGGCTACGGCATTCCTGCCGTAGCCATTGCAAATACAGGAGGCTATGGCATTCCTGCCGCAGCCATTGCAAATAGTTGTAGCCATTTGTATTTCTATGGCCAAGGGCTACGGCAAGAATGCCGTAGCCTCCTACGACTTGAACCGTTTGCTATTCAATTTGCCAAGTATTCATCGGGCTGCATCTCCCTGCCCCTCATCGCCGACATCAACGACCGTCCGCGTCAGCGTGTGGACATGGAGCACGGCAAGCCCGCACTAACATTATATAGTATAGTAGAGGTGAGGGCAGCGGATGCGAATACTGCCGTGGCGTACACAACAAAAAAGGCGGACAAGAGCCGAACCCTTGTCCACCTATATCCTAAAACCGGTCGTACGCATCAACTCCGGGTGCATTGCGCTCATCCGCAAGGACTCGCCTGTCCTATTCTTGGCGACCCCCTCTACGGCACAGAGCGCGCCGACCGTATGTATCTTCACGCCGCCGAACTCACGTTCCGTCACCCCATCACGGGCGAACCGATGCACTTCCTTTCGCCCAGCGGCTTTCTGTTGTAGTTTTGTTCTCGACAGTTCAGCGCTTTTTATTCTGCACTGAACATATACGAAACACCAAAGGTGTACTTGTTCTGGATTGTCTTAAAGTCGCCCTGCGAACTGTATGATTTATGGTCGTTTAAGCCCTTACCATACTGGAAGTTGAGTTGGAAAGCACCTAAGCGCAAACCTGCGCCAACCTCCATTGCCATGTTGAACTTCTTTGGGAAACCGTCCTCTTCATAGAAGTCTGTATAATCCTCAATATTTTCGTCCTTGGCAGAGAAAGCACCATGGATGACATAGTTGAAGCCCAAACCTCCGTGTACCGACAACGCCACTTTTCTGCCGAAAGGAATACGATAGTACATGTGGACGGGCACATAAGCACAATGCTCTATGAACATGTCATAGTCGTACTTCTTGCTTGTCGACACATATAGCTCGTAGAATAAACCAGTGTAAAGACCTAAGCCGAACTTGAAGCACGGCTGGAAGTGCAGACCTGCTTGCATACCCTTCAGAGTCTTTCCCTTTCCGTCCGGCCAGACACCGTTCTCCTTCAGTTTCTGTCCTTCGCCCGTTGTTACAAGCTGCTTGTAGACATAAGCCAGAGAGAATCCCACCGGTGCTATGTCGTACTCGCGCTGCCACGGCCATACGACATCGTTCTTCGCACTAAGCTTGAACACCTGTGTCTGCTCAGGCTTGTTTACGTTGATGAACTTCTCTTTCGACTTGCCATTGTATGACACTCTGAACGAGTGGGTGCCGTAGGGAAGGTTCACCTTGTAGCTCGGCTCACTGGTGTACTTGTCTTTGTTGTCTACGACAAGTTCTGCGTATACTGGTTTACCGGCATATCTTGTGAGTACCTGCACATTACCTTTCTTGATAGGGTAGAGCTTAATCTCTGTCTGCGAAGAGATGTCGATAGTCTGCTCGTCAATCTGCGTGTCGTTGTATCCCTTCGAACCCGTGTGAATAGCCTTGAACGTGTGCGGACCTACAAGCACTTCATAGTTGTGTATCGGAGCCTGACCGATGAGTTGGTTGTCGATGTAGATAGTAGTGTTGTCCTCCGAGCTGATGATGTTGATGTTGCGACGCTCACGGAAGTCGAAATCGTCGAAGAAGGTGTGACCCTCTTCCACATCAATCTTTACCTCCTTAGTCTTAGAGCCGTACATCAGCTTAAGGTCGTGCTTGCCAAAGCGCTGCTCTGAAATCTCGCATGGAGTCTTGCCGTGGTGATTGCCGTCAAGATACACGTCTGCACCATCGGGCAACGAGTGTACAACAATTGTAGTAGTGCGGTTGTTCACGAGTGTCACGTCGTACATACCTTTCTCTTTCAGCTTTGGCAACGAAAGACGAGTACTCTTGCCGTATGTCGGATGACTCATCTCCAGCCACATGTTGGTGCCCTTAGAGAGGGGGACAATCCATTCTTGCTCGTTCTCCAGGAACTGGGTGTCGTGTACACTTGCGTTGGCAGAACCGATCACTTTCAGTTTTGACATCTCCGAAACTGACATACCCGTCACTTTAATACGCACGATAGCACCAATCTCGCCATTCATGTCTGTCCATGTCTTCTCGGTGATGAAGTGCGCAGTGAGATTGCCCAACTGTCCTGATGCGTCGTGGAAGTCGTTGCTGAACACCATCTGTGCCTTGCTCTGTGTGTCGGTCTGTGCATACATAGCAGTATGCATTACGCATACTAACACAAATAAGAATAATCGTTTAATCATAGCTTTATTTTTGACTGTTATTTGTTAAATCGTGAAATGAACTCCTGTAGCGACATCATATTGTTCTTGTCTGGCTGCCACAGACGTACGTGTATTATAGGTAGCTTTCCGCGTGTGTCGAACACCATTGTGAGATAGCCGTCGTCCGAATAGCCTGTCGACTCGTAGCGTTGCTTTATTTCGATGCCAAACGCAGCTCCCTTGTTTATGCCGTTAATGGCAGGGAGGTCGATCATTCTTGTTACATTGTCCTCGAACTGCAAGTGAACGTATTCGCGAGTGCTGAATATCTTTCGCAAACGATCGATGTACTCTGTCTTTGAGAGCTGGCTATAGGCAATGTCTTTTGGTCCGCCAAGGTCGAGCGACTTGCTGCGGTCGAATGCTCTCTCAGCGTTGTTCAATTTCTTCAGTATGGTGCCTGTGATGATGAGTGCATCGTCAGAGAAGATGCTATTGATATAGTCGGTGCGTTTCAGAGCAAAAGCCGTCTGGTAGTCTTCCATGAAGTTGAGGATTGCCCAACGCGACACTTCTGGCCACGATGCGGCTGCGTTCATAATGTCGTTCTCGGCACGCTGTGTCAGTGCGAATGCCACCGACTCTATCTTTCTCGATTCGGGGTTGAATCTGTAAACCAGTTTTTCCATGAACGCCTTGCCGTTGCGGAACTGTCGTTTGATGTTTGTAGCTCTTCCGATGATGTAGCCATCGGCGATGATGAAGTTGTGGCTTTGTGCTTTGCCCACAAGGGTCACCTTGCCATTCTTTGCCATAAGGTTGGCGAAGAGCGTGTAGCCTTCAGGGGTGAAATAGTTGAAAGCCGACTTTGGATTGTTTGATGATATGGCTGCCTCTACGGCGAGCACAGCCTGTTGCAAATCGTCGGTGTTGTCGGCGTTCTGCATGGCTATAGAATGTTTGTCGTTTGTGGGTTGAGCCGCAAGTATCTCGGCTGATGCAAGCACGGGTGCTGCGGCTTTCTTCTTGCTGTTGTTTTTTATTGCAATGGCTACAGAAGAGTTGATGTTTGGGAGAATACCGGCGTTGAATGCGCCTGCTATGTCCGAATCGGTGGGGTCTACCTCGTTGCGGAAACGTAGCTCGTATGTGAGATGTAGCTTTCCGTCGGCAGGTATCGATGCCATCGATGCTTCGCCAATGCCGTCGCGTGCTACTATCGGACCAACAATGCTTTGGCCGTCGTTATATTTGAAGTTCAATGATGACACTGGCTTACCATTGTATGTAAAACCGAGAATAAGGTTCTTTCCGTCCTGAATTTCGTCGACGCTTGCATTAATCATCGCAAGTACCGACTTTATCTTTATCGGTAACAAAGAAGTTGCCTCACCCTTCTTGTCGTTAAACTCTATCTCTACGGGTTCGGGTGTTGTCTTTGCTAAAACCAAAGCCCAGTAGTAGTTTCGGAGAGCTTCATCAATCATCATACGACTCTCGGCTGTCTTGCCTGCGTCCACCATATTGGTGATGTGGCTTGCACGCTTCTCGAACATCTTCTTAACCTCGCTACGCGGCATGAAGCAGAAGACTCTTGCGTTTGGCTCTTCTTCCAGTACGCGCATCTGTACATTAGTGAACTTTGCTGAACTTACCGATTGAAGCACTGCTTTCTGCACGCTGTTGTCGTTGCTCTCTTCGTCGTAAGAGGAGTTGTACACCGAGACAGATATCTGCACGCTCATTTGGCGTAGTGCTTCTCCTTCGGCATCACTCATTGTTGTGCCATTACCTTCACCCCAAATGTAATTCGAATTCTTCTTAATCTCATCTATTGATTGGGCGTGACTATACATTGTGAAAATAGCAAGGATAGTTAATGTAAGAGCTCGCTTAAATAGTTTCATGTTGCTTTTCTTTGAATGTTTTTATCGTTTCGTTATAGTTAATTCTTGCTTTGTCAGACAAATGTTGGGAAATCCGTGCAAAAGTATAAAATAATATTGTTTAACCAAAATTTTATTAAAAGAAATTAATATATACGTGTTATAAATATTTGTAACGACCGATGCGGATGCTATGTGTTTTAGCGAAAAGCAACAAAAAAGCCATTGCATCAGTTGTTGCAATGGCTTTTGTTATGGAATGATGTGTTATCCTTTCAGCTTGTTCTTGCTTCTCATGTACGTGCGCTGTCCGTAGATGGCGATAACGACGAAGCAGATGAACGGCAGTACGAACGAGACGTTCACGGCTGGCATACCAAAGAGCTCACCACGGTCGATGATGGAAGCCTGGAGCGGAGGCAGAACGCTGCCGCCGAGGATGGACATGATGAGGCCTGCTGCGCCAAACTTCGCATCGTCGCCCAAGCCTGTAAGGGCAATGCCGTAGATGGTCGGGAACATGAGCGACATACATGCGCTTACGCCTACGAGACAGTACAGACCGTAGATGTTGTGCATGAAAATCACACCACATACGAGTGCACCGCCTGCAATGGCGAGTATCATAAGCAGCTGTCCAGTGTTGATATAGCGAAGGAGGAACGTGCAGATGAAGCGCGAGCAGCAGAAGATGACCATCGCGATGATGTTGTACTGCTGTGACATCACTTCGGCTGCCTGCTCCGTCATGCCCTCAGCCATGAGGATTGGCGTGCCGTACTGGATGATGAAGGTCCAGCACATGATTTGTACGCCGACGTAGAAGAATTGCGCTATGACACCCTCTCGGTAGTGGGGCAGCGAGAAGATGCGGCGCAGCGTGGGCACGAAGTTGATGTCGTGGTTCTTATCGCCGTTGTGAGGCATCTTCTTGATGAGGATGAGCATGAACATGGCGAAGATAACGATGCCGATGGCAAGGTATGGAGCAATCAAAACACTCAGGTCGCTCTCCTTTACCGCTTCAAACTGTGCGTCGTTGAGCTGGGCACGTGCTGCCGTATCGAGCGGATTGAGCTTCGCCTGGATGAAGTTCATAGCCACGAACATGCCCAGCAATGAGCCCATCGGGTTGAACGACTGCGCAAGGTTCAGTCGACGTGTTGCCGTCTCTTCGGTTCCCATTGAGAGGATGTACGGGTTCGACGATGTCTCGAGGAACGACAATCCGCATGTGAGGATGAAGTAGGCTGCGAGGAACGGATAGTATTCGCCCGTCATCTTTGCCGGATAGAACAGCAGAGCGCCGAGAGCATACAGTCCGAGTCCGACGAGCACGCCTGCCTTGTAGCTGTAGCGGCGTATGAACATGGCTGCCGGGAACGCCATGGCGAAGTAGCCGCCGTAGAACGCCACCTGGACGAGTGCGCCGTCTGTCGCCGACATACGGAAAATCTTAGAGAACGCCTTCACCATCGGATTGGTGATGTCGTTGGCGAAGCCCCACAGGGCGAAGCACGACGTGATGAGTATGAACGGGACGATGTAGCTCACGCCGTCCTTTGATAGAATAGGTTGTTTCATTTGCTTTGTTTAGATTTCAATTTTACGCATCTCTGCCACCGATTTCACTTCGCCCTTGGCGAGTGCCTGGCAGAGTATGTTGCCTATGGCTGTTGCCTCTACGGGTCCTGCCTCCACGGGCACGCCGAGTGCTTCTTCAGTAAGACGGTTGAGTAGTTTGTTCTGCGATCCGCCGCCGATGATGTGCAGCTTCTGTATCGGCTTGGGTAGCATCGAGTTGAGATGTGCCGTTGCCTCGGCATACTTCGCTGCGAGCGACTGCAGTACGACGCGCGTTGTGGCACCCTTCGACTGCGGCACTTCGAGCGCGTGCTCTGCGCAATAGTCGCGGATGGCAGCCTGCATCGACTTCGGGTTCTGAAACTCCTTTGCGTCTACCGGTATCACGGTTTTTATTTCGGCTTCTGCGGCAGCAGCGAGCAGCGTGTCGTACTGCTGTTCGTCGCCTTTTTCCTTCCATTCTGCCATGAGGCGTTGCAGAAACCACAGTCCGGTGATGTTCTGCAGGAACGTGATCTTGCCGCCTATGCCGCCTTCGTTGGTGAACTCGGCGCGGCGTGCCTCTTCGGTGAGTATCGGCTCGTTGAGTTCTACACCCAACAGCGACCATGTGCCGGAGCTGATGAACGCCACGGGGCTTTCGTCGTCCTTAGCCGGAACCGCCGCTACGGCACTCGCCGTGTCGTGCGAGCCGACTGCAATAACGTCTACTTCGCCCAGTCCTGTCTCCTCGGCTATGTCCTTGCGCAGTTTTCCGCGCACGGTGCCCGGCATAACGATGGGGCAGAAGAGGTGGCGCGGCAGTTGGAGACGGTCGATAAGTTCCCAGTCCCAGTCGCGTGTCGTAGCGTTGAGCATCTCGGATGTTGAGGCTATGGTGTACTCGGTGTTCGCCTCGCCGGTGAGGAAGTAGGAGAAGAGGTCGGGTGTGAAGAGCAGCTTGTCGGCTATCTGCAGCTGCGGTGAGTTGGCTTTCTTGAGACTCAGGAGTTGGAACAGCGTGTTTATCTCCATCACCTGCGTGCCGTTCACGCTATAGTGAGCTGTGCGGTCGGTGTCGGCGAAGAACTCGTCAGCCATGCCCTGCGTACGTGCGTCGCGGTAGCAGACGGGGTTGCCGATGAGGTCGCCGTTGCGGTCGATGAGTCCGAAGTCGACACCCCATGTGTCCACGGCGATGCCCGACACCTTCAGCCCGAGTTGTGCCGCCTTGCGCAGTCCGGTCTTCATGTCCTCGAAGAGGGCAGGGAAGTCCCAGTAGACGTGCTCGCCGAGGCGCACCTGTCGGTTCTGAAAGCGGTGTACGAGCTGCATGGTGAGCTGCTTCTTTCCGCCTTCGGTTGTAATAGTTCCGGCGACGACTCGTCCTGAGCCGCCACCGAAGTCGATAGCTAAATAGGTCATATTGATAAGGTTGATGTGGTGATGTGTTGAGATGTTGAGATTAGATGTTGCTATTGCCACCACCTCACCATCTCACCACCTCACCATCTTTTTATCCCTTCTTTCCCAACACGTAGCTTTCAAGGTCATCAATCTCCTCGTTGGTCAGCGTGTTGTACTTGCCGCCGCTGAGCACGATGATGCGACATGCCATTTCGAAGAACATTGCACGTTCGAACACTTCGTCGAAGGTCTTGCCGCAAACCACCTGACCATGCTTCAGCATGAGTGCAGAGTTGTGGTCTTTGAGCGCAGCCTTAACAGCCTCGGCAAGCTCCGGCGAGCCTGGGCGGAAGTAGGGGATGACCGGTATCTCGCGACCTACGTGGCACGGCACCTCGGCTGTTACGTTGAAGTCCTTCGGTGTCTCTGTCATGCACGACACAACGGTTGCGTACTTCGACTGGAAGTGGAGCACTACGTCGCAGTCGGGACGCTCGCGGAGCACGCCGAGGTGGAAGCCGCTCTCCATTGAAGGCTTCACGCCGTTGAGCACTTCGCCGTCGCTGATGCGGCAGACGGATACCTTCTCTTTCGGAAGTGTCGGCACCCATGAGCCTGTGCCTGAAACGAGCGCTTCGTCGCCGATGCGCCATGAGATGTTGCCACTTGAGCACAATGTCAAGCCTGCATCGCCTACGCGGTGAGCCTGACGCAGAAATTCCTGTATCTGATAATCCTGTATCATTGTTCTTTTTCTTTATTAAAACGCTTTCTTGTAGAGTTCGAGGATGTCCTCTTCGGTGATGTCGCGTGGGTTGCCCGGTGTGCAGACGTCGGCGAAGGCAGCCTTAGCCAGACGTGGCAGGTCTGTCTCCTTGATGCCGAGTTCTGCGAGATGCTGCGGAATGCCTACGCGGATGCTGAGCTGGCGCACTGCGTCAACAGCTGCCTCGGCAGCCTCTTCGCGTGTCATGCCTTCCTTGTATGCGTTCATCGCCTTTGCGATTGTGACGTACTTGTCGAGTGCTGCAGGAGCGTTGAACTCCATCACGATAGGCAGCAGCAGGGCGTTAGCCACGCCGTGCGGAATGTCGAAGATAGCGCCGAGCGGATGAGCCATGCCGTGTACTGCGCCAAGGCCAACGTTAGAGAACGCCATGCCAGCCACGTACTGTGCCACAGCCATTCCGTCGCGAGCTTCGGGGTTAGACGGCTCGTTAACGGCTGTCTCCAGGTGGCGTGCAATCATCTCGATAGCCTTTATCTCGAACATATCGCTCATCTCCCAAGCACCCTTTGTGATGAGGCCCTCGATGGCGTGAGTGAGCGCGTCGAGACCAGTAGCTGCGGTGAGCGAGCGCGGTAGCGTGTACATCAGTTCTGCGTCTACGATAGCGATAGCGGGGATGTCGTTGGGGTCAACGCATACCATCTTCTTCTCGTTCTCCTCGTCGGTGATGACGTAGTTGATGGTCACTTCGGCTGCTGTGCCGGCTGTTGTAGGCAGGGCGATGATTGGCACCGACTTGTGCTTGGTGTCGGCAACGCCTTCGAGCGACACTACGTCGGCAAACTCAGGGTTGTTGGTGATGATGCCGATGGCCTTCGATGTGTCGATGCTCGAACCGCCGCCGATGGCGAGCAGGAAGTCGGCACCCGACTTGGCGAATGCTTCCAGACCGAGTTTCACGTTCTTTACGGTCGGGTTCTGCTTTATCTCGCTGAACACCTCGTATGGTATCTGTGCCTCGTCGAGCACGTCGAGCACTTTCTGTGCAACACCAAACTTAATAAGGTCTTTATCGGTGCAAACAAGTGCCTTGTGCAAACCGAGACGGCGTATTTCGCCAGGCAACTCCTTGCGTGCGCCGGGGCCGAAGTAAGATACTTCGTTGAGGATAAATCTTCTTGTCATGAGATTATATAGTTGAAAGTTGAGAGTTGAGAATTGAGAGTTATGATTACCACAATAGCTGAATATTTAAGCTGCGATATTTAGCTGCATTGCATATCATAACTTTCAACTCTCAACTCTCAATTATAAATTATTTGTAAATTGGTCCGTAGTTCTTGCAAGCGCGGAAGTCTGCGCCTTCCTTGTCCATGCCGAATGCGTTCCATGAAGCAGGGCGGAAGATGTTCTCGTCCTCCACGTTGTGCATACAAACCGGAATGCGGAGCATAGAGCAGAGCGTGATGAGGTCGGCACCTACGTGTCCGTAAGTGATGGCACCGTGGTTAGCACCCCAGTTGTTCATCACAGAGTAAACGTCCTTGAACGGAGCCTTGTCGGTGAGGCGTGGAACGAACCATGTGGTAGGCCATGTCGGGTCGGTGCGCTTGTCAAGAACCTTGTGGATTTCTGGGTCAACGTCTACTGTCCATCCCTCAGCGAGCTGCAGAACCGGACCGAGTCCCTTTACGAGGTTCAGACGAACCATTGTTACGGGCATACCACCGCGTGTGAGGAAGTTTGAAGAGAAACCGCCGCCGCGGAAGTAGTCGCGGTTAGCCGGATACCATGTGGTAGCCTGGAGGCAAGCGTCTACATCCTTGTCTGTCATCTCCCAGAAGTGCTTCATCACTGGTTTGCCCTCTGCGTCAGTAGCTGCGCCAGAGCCGTCGAGTGTTGTTGCACCCGAGTTGATGAGGTGGATGATACCGTTAGCTGCCATACCGGTAAGCTCCTTGCCAGTAACGCGCTTCACAGCCTCAGGGCTCCAGTAGGTACGCACGTCAGAGAAGATTTGTGCTCTGCCCGTGAGCAGGTGGTTGAAGAGCATAGCCACGCCGTTGCCAGCATCGTTCTCCGTAGCCAGTGTGATAGGCTCGCGCAGACCGTTCCAGTCGAACGAGGTGTTCATAAGAGCCTCCGGGTAGTCGCCGTTCGGATAGAAGTCGGTCCACTGACGCTGTCCCTGGAAACCGCCTGCGATGGCGTTGTGTCCGATAGCCTCTTCCTTGTAGCCGAGCTTTGCGAGGCGTGGGTTGCCATGCATGAGGTCCTTCATAATCATCATCATCTTCACGATGAACTCCCAGTCCTGGTCCTTCTGCTCGCGTGTCTTTGCCTTCTCTGGGCGGTTAGCGATGTCCTCGCCCTCGTTTGTCATGCAGTTCTCGCGTGTCCACTCCATGGCCTTCTCAAACTCTACGTGGTCGTAGATGCCTTCTGTCATGCGGCGGATGATTTCGGTGAGGTCAACGCTCTCGTTGCGCATACCGAGGTACTCCTGGAAGAAGTTCGGGTCAACGATAGAGCCTGCGATACCCATACATGCCGAACCCATAGAGAGGTACGACTTGCCGCGCATTGTTGCCACTGCCTGAGCAGCGCGTGCGAAGCGCAGAATCTTCTCTGCCACGTCAGCCGGTATAGAGTCGTCGGTGAGGTCCTGCACGTCGTGTCCGTAGATGCCGAACGCGGGCAGACCCTTCTGTGCGTGAGCAGCGAGCACGGCTGCCAGATATACTGCGCCCGGACGTTCTGTGCCGTTGAAGCCCCATACAGCCTTCGGCCAGTGCGGGTTCATGTCCATTGTCTCAGCACCATAGCACCAGCATGATGTGACGGTGATGGTAGAGCCAACGCCCTCGCGCTCAAACTTTTCAGCGCAGGCAGCACTCTCTCCGACGCGTCCTATTGTAGTGTCAGCGATGACACACTCCACGGGTGAGCCGTCACCGTTGCGTAAGTTTTCTGTGATAAGCTTTGCAACCGAACGTGCAAGGTTCATTGTCTTCTCTTCAAGACTCTCGCGAACGCCACCCTGACGACCGTCGATGGTGGGGCGAATACCAATTTTGGGATACTTGTTCATAGATTTGTTTTTTTTAGGTTTTATGTGAATGTTTTGTTTTCTTCGGTTTTTAGTGCGCATGGTGGCACACGAGTAGTGCAAATTTACGGCAAAAAAATGATATGAGCAAATAGCTCTACATATTTATTATTGTGCTGTGTTATTTCATGTATTACATTGGTTGATATTTTCGTAGCACAAAAACAATGTTGCCGTAGCACTCAAACAACATTGCCGTAGCACAAAAACAACATTGCCGTAGCGTGGCAATAACACAAGCTTTCTACTGCTGTCTTTTGATAGTATTTCTCGCGCGTATAATAATATAATGTGTGCGTCCACAATGCGGCGTTTTAATTGCAAACAACTGTTAAAACAGGCGTAAAATTTCAACTTTTCTCTTCAAAAGTTTTGGTGGTTTACAAAAAAGCTATACCTTTGCATCCGCTTTCGAA